>MKWU01001208.1_pt1 | contig 46358 bp, 37 predicted proteins | sample 809101 | NCBI WGS metagenome assembly MKWU01 (sample SAMN05860141, study PRJNA318959) | sponge metagenome | host: Aplysina aerophoba | place: Slovenia: Piran, Adriatic Sea, Gulf of Piran | collected 2013-05-07 | reverse complement strand
TATTTTGGGCGGTCGGCCGCAAGCGGCCTCCCTTGTGCAGGGGCTGCGCCCCCGCAACGCCCCCCTACAAAAACATGCCTCACCGACGGTGTGCCTTCTTCGCAACGTGTCGGCTGGCGAGCATGGCGGCGGCTGTACACCAGTTGCGTCACCAAGAGGCTGAATGGTTCCAGGGACGGCTGGCTGGTCTACTGCTGTGGCTTAGTAGTTACCAATTTCAATGCATTTCCCCGACTTCGTAGTAAGGTAAATGCAGGCATTAGCATCCGGACAAGGAGGATCAAGAGTGAATGGCACATTGCTCCAACCCGTTGTTTTCAATATCATCACAATTGCAGCGATGTTGTTTTCCCTATTCCAGATTATGATAGGGGAATCGGGACGCTTAACCAGGGCCTCTGAGGCTATCCAGATACTTGAAGAGTTCGCCGAAGATGGCTCCCTTGAGGACGACTCCATAATCTCAGTCCTCTCGGCCGACCGCGACCAGCGCACTCGGCTTGCCAACTACCTGGTCGTGACCATGGTCGTCGCAATTCTGGCCAATGTCGTCGCCAACTATCTTGGCAGAGGAAGGCATTTCACCAATATCACCAGGATTCGCGAACTGGAGACTGAACTGCGAGTTCTTCGAGGGGATTAGCGCATCGTACACCGTTGGTCAGCCCTTGAAACCTGGCGCTGGCCGCAAGCCTGTTTTCTTCGCGGAAAATGGTACGAACATAAGGGTAACACTGGAGTAGTCAACTAAGTTTCGGGTTACCCGCGGCGGACGTACATCCGAAGAAGCGTCGGCGCAACTGCCAAACCTACAGCATCGAGGCCCCGGAATCTCGATGCTGTCCGGGAAAGTACCATGTAAGAAGCCAGTTTCCTAACTGCTTCTCTTACGACACCACTCCCCAAACGCGGCCCGCATCTCGTCGTTAGGAGGACAGATGCCTGGCTGGTTCATTTCTCTACCCGCGAGCCTCGCATCTGAAGCTCGAATCCCGTTGCCTTCTTGGGCCTTCAATGTAGACCCGCACCCTCTTGCCCAACAAGACCTTTTACTCCCTGCATTCCGACCTGTTCAACAATTTACTGCGAACGCAAATTCCCGGGGACCCGTGAAGCCGGCTTTCGTTCCTGGGTAACAGCGGGTATGGTGGTACGTGTAAACGGCGCGAAGCACTTGTATGTTGTCATGCGTCAGTTACATGTCTTACCTTGTAACGTGAAGTTCAATCGCGGCGCTTGGACAAGGAGGATAAAAAATGAAAGGCAACCTGTTGCAGCCCGTGGTCTTTAATGTCATTACGATTGTGGCGATGTTGTACGCCCTGGGCCAGTTGGTATTTGAGGGACCAAAACTCCTTACAAGCTCGACTGGACTTATTGTGATGCTTGACGAACTCGCTGAAGAAAGCGATCTGGTGGATGAAACCGTAGTCTCCTCCTTTACAGCCGATCAGGACCAGCGTAGGGCAATATTCAATAACGTAATCGTGGTTATGGTAATCGCGATTGCGGCCAATGTCGTCGCGAACTATCTTGGCCGGGGAAGGCATCACACGAATCTGTCCAGGATTCGAGAACTTGAGGCGGAACTGCGCGGATTACGAGGGGGTTAGAGTCTAAGGCCTTTTTCGGCTGTTACTGGGATGTAGCTATGGCTGCGATCAGTTGACTCTCAGCCGCACATGGATCGGACGTTAGCGGAACTGGAGCCTTCAGTTTAGTCAGAATAGAGGAACCGCATACGGGGATCACAAGAACCGTCGGTGAGGTCGGCAGGAATTCTGAGAAAACTGCCGGAAACTCGACGCGCACCCGGAGAAGCACAAATTCAGGAGTGGTTTGCTAGTCGCCCCTCGCCCGACGCCACTCCTCGTACGCAGCTAGCGTCTCGTCGTTGGGCGGATAGACCCCAATGATGCTGGCCCCGCCAGCCACCTTCTCCTGGAAAAACTCCTCCCTGATCTCCTGCTCGTACGCCCTGTGGGCAACCTCTTCCGCCAGGTGGGCCGGTATTATCACCACGCCCTCCGCGTCGCCAACGACCACATCGCCCGGCGTCACCGCCACACCAGCGCAGCCGATAGGTACCTGCATGTCGACCGGATGGTGGGCCACAAATGAGGTTGTGGCGTGCGGTGCCCGGATATAGGTCGGCAATTCCAACTCCCGAAAACCAGGCGTATCGCGCAGAGCGCCGTCGGTGACGAAGCCGGCCGCGCCCCGCTGCGTGATGCGCGTCCCCAAAATGTGGCCCAGCGAGGCCGCGCTGACATCGCCGCGCGCGTCTATGACCAACACATCTTCCGGCCCCACCGCCTCCACTGCCAATCGCTGCACGTTCCTGGTATTGTCATAGCGTTCATCCGCCAGATCTACGCGAGCCGGAATGTAGCGCAATGTGAAGGCGTAACCTACCATGGGCACGTCGGGCCGCAGCGGGTACAGACCGGCCAAAAACGTGTTGCGAAAGCCATGATTCTGCAGTTGGCTCGTAAGCGTGGCCGTCGAAACCGAACGCAGCTTCTTCTTGGCGTCCCCTGAAATCTCATGTGTTCGGACTGATTTCGTCGTCATTCTTCCCCAATTCGTCTATCCGTAAGCTGTCCAATAACGTGAATCTGGCCCGGTGGACACATCGCTAAAGCAAGATCCGATTGTCGCCCCCTACTGCTCAAGCCATTTGGCCCGACCGTACTTCGCCTGGACGTAGACGAACTCATCCTGCCGCGGCGCGGCCACATTGCCCGTGGACGGATAGCGGGCGATAGCGTCTTCCACGATATCCACGCCCAGCCCCGGCGTATCCGGCACCACGATCGAGCCGTCTACGATCTCCGGCTGCGGCTGCATCACTTCGTACCGCTGCGGCGCGTCATCCTCCAAATGTTCCAGGATCAGAAAGTTGGGCAGCGTGGCCAGCAGATGAACCGCAGCCATCTCCGCCACCGGCCCCAAAGAGCCGTCATGCGGCGCAAAGCCGATCCCGTGGGCCTCCGCCATCGCCGCCATCTTCTTCATCTGCATCAGACCGCCGGCCCGTCCCGTGTCCGGCTGGATCACATCCACAATCTCCCGCTCGATTAGCTCCCGCACGCCGTAAATATGCGTGTGCCGTTCTCCAGCCGCAATCGGCAGATTCACATGCCGCGCCACCTTGGCCAGATTTTCGACATGTTCAGGCGGCACCGGATCCTCGTAAAAAAGCAGGTCGAACTCCTCCAGCGCCTGTCCAACCCGAATCGCGTCCCGCACAGTGAACCAGGGCGGGCCGTGCACGTCCGCCATCAGGTCGATCTCTGGACCGACCGCTTCCCGCAAAGTGCGTATCTTGGCGATCGGGTTCTCTACGCCTCCCGTCTTGAGGCCGCTGAATCCCCGTTCCACCAACTCCTGCGCCCGTTCCGCCGTCTGCGCGTGCGCATAAAGCCGGATACGATCCCGGATCTTACCCCCCAATAAATTCCAGACCGGCACGCCCAGCGCCTTCCCCTTGATGTCCCACAGCGCCATCTCAATCCCGGTCAGCGCGCCCCCTCCCACGATGCCCGTCATGCCGTGCCCCATCATCGCCAGATACATCTTCTGCCAGATCCGCTCGATTAGGAAAGGGTCTTCACCGATCAGTACTTCGCTCAAGTCGTGAATTGCGGTCTCCACTACGCGCGGCCAGCCGGATGCCTCGCCCACACCGTAGATGCCCTCATCGGTGAAAACCTTGACGAACAGCCAGTTGCGCTTCGTCCAGCCGCCTCCCGGCACACCGGCATGCATCAAATATGTCTTAATTTCAGTGATCTTCATGGCGATTCGGCACTACCCTCCGTTGATTCCAGGCCAGTCCCGCCACATGTCATCCGGCGGCGGCTCGTCCTGAACAGTATCGAGATCGGCCCGGCAAAAGTCGTACAATACCGCCTGTCGCACCTGGCTCGACCGGTTATGGCCCGCCCCGTGCCCCATGCGATGGTGCCACAGCACCACATCGCCGGCAGAACCGTACGTGTGCACCGGGGCGATCTTCTGTACCGCCTGCCAGGCTTCTCTGTCCTGGACCTCTTTGTTCTCATCCAGCGGATTGAACGTGTAGGCCGTCTTGAACCTATGATAGAAATGCTTGTGGCTGCCGGGCCAGACCGTGAACCCGCCGCCGTCTGGAGGGACGTCGTCAACGTAGCCCACCACACCCAAATGAAATGCGTGCGCGTCAACGTGAAAGTGTGCCGGCCGCGGCTGCTTGTCCGTATCCGGGAAAACGCAGTAGATGCCGCGAATTCGCTCTGGGACTTTCAATTCCGGCCCGAGTAGCTGCTTTGCGACCGCTTGCAGCTCTGGATTGCCGTAAAGGAGACCGATCATCCAAGGCTCGAAACTGCGGTCGCGGTACTTAAGTGTATAACGCGAGTCAGCGAACGCGCCCACCCACGTCTCCGGATCGTCCCGCTTCAGCTCCGGCGGCGCCACATCCCACCACGCGTCCCGCGTCTGCGCCATCAACTCCGGATCCAGCACCTTACGCAGGATCAAGTAACCGTTGTCTCGAAAAAAATCGACCTGCTCGGCAGTCAGTGGTTGGTTCATATTGACTCTTACCTTCTCTCCCATTTGTCTGAACTTCAAGCCTCAGCTCTAAAGAGCGTCGGCGATCGCCGCAATTACGAAAAACGTAACTACTCAGCCGCAACTGATTCGTAATCCTGAACGAGGGAACCAAAAGTGTTTTTTTCTCCCCTCAATGTTGTATTTTGGGCGGTCGGCCGCAAGCGGCCTCCCTTGTGCAGGGGCTGCGCCCCCGCAACGCCCCCTACAAAAACATGCCTCACCGACCGTGTGCCTTCATCGCAACGTGTCGGCTGGCGAGCATGGCCGGCTGTACACCAGTTCCGTCACCAAGAGCCTGAATGGTTCCAAGGATGACTGGCTGGTCAACCACTGTGGCTCAGTAGTTACCGAAAAACTGAAAACTCGAAACCAAAAACTACCCTGGCCCTGCAGCTGCCATCCGCATCGACGGATAATGTGTGTTGAAGAGACTGTGATCCCCCGATTCAACCACGATCCGCCACATCCGCCGCGTCATCGCTTCCAATCTCTCGGCATATGCCGGATCCTGCGCAAGATTGCTCATCTCGAAGGGATCGTTGGCCAGGTTGTAAAGCTCATCGTAATCGAAGCCATTGTGGACCAATTTCCAGTCCCCGTCCCACAGCAGCCGCTGGCTGATAATATATCGCCCGCCGTAGTATTCAGCAAAACCCTGCTGGTAGCCCGACGTGTCATGCGGGCTGGCCAGCACCGGCGCAAAAGAGCGCCCGTCTATCTGGCCCAGCGGATCCGCCCCGGCTAACTCCAGCAGCGTCTGACCAACGTCCTGCAACCCCACGCGCGCGTCGCTCACCGCCGACTCCGCTACCCCCGGCCCGGCCACCACCATGGGGATGTTGTACGCTTCTTCAAACGCGCCGATATTCTTGCAATACAGCCCATGCGCGCCCAAAAAATCCCCATGATCCGATGTCAGCACCACGATCGTGTTGTCCAGTTGCCCCGCGCTCTCCACCCGCTCCAGCAGACGCCCGAACTGCTCGTCGATTTCGCTGATCGAAGCGTAGTAGCAGGCCGCAGCCTCGCGATGTTCCCTGTCCGTCCAGTCGCTCCACACCTGCGCGCTCCGCTTGTAGAGATTCGGCTGGCCGCTCAAGTCGTTGTGAACATTCGGCTGCAGCGGAATCGAGTCCACATCGTACTGCGCGAACGCGTCCTCGTGGCAATAAAAGGGGTCATGCGGTTCGGTGAAGCTGACAAAGCAACACCAGGGTGCGTCCTCCTCCAAAGCCGTGTCGAGAAAGCCCAGTGCCGCGTCCGTCTTTTTGCCCATCCCACGTTCGCTGGCCGGCAGATCACAGACCCCGTAAAAACGGTTCGGCTCATAACCAGGCGGGCTGTCCAAATAGCGCTCCAACGAGAAGTTGATGTCGCTCCCGTCGCGGTAGCCGCCCAATTCTCCCTGTTGCTGCCAACCAAACTGGGTCAGTTCGTTCGAACGCTCCACATGCCATTTGCCGAAGTATCCGGTCCGGTAACCGGCCTCCGACAGCCGCTCCGCCCAGTGCGGATGTTGCGTCCGCAGCACCGCCTGATCGTCGTCAACCGTGTGCACGACATACAGCACACCGTGATTATGTGGCAGCAACCCGGTCATCAGGCTGGCCCGCGCCGGCGAACAGACCGCGTTCGGCGTATAGGCCCTGCGGAATCGCACACCTCTGGCCGCCAGCCTATCCAGATTGGGCGTCTGGCACGGATTGTCCGGCTCCAATACGCGACCTTGCATTTGGTCGGTCATCAGAAAGAGAATGTTGGGAGAAGACATCAAACCATATCCTTTAGTCAGAGAATTGCATACCGCGCAGTTTCGGCACACCCTGCGCCATCAATAACCCACCGCATACCCATCCCGCCGCGGATCGGATCCGCCAATTAGCGCGCCCGACTCCGGATGCACCATGATCGCCTGCGCGCTGCCCGGGCCGCCCCAATCGCCCACCAGTTCAAGCTCGTGCCCTCTTGCCGCCAACCCCTCCCGTACAGCGTCCGCAAAACGATCTTCCACCTGCAAGTTGTTGGAGCTGACATGCGGGATCGTCGATTCCATCGGGTGCTGCAAGCTGCGCCAGCGCGGCGCCGCGACCGCCTCCTGCGGTGTCATGCCAAAATCAAGCATATGCGTAACCAGCTGCAGGTTCGTCTGCACCTGCGTATCCGCGCCCGGCGTCCCACAAGTAATCAGTGGCTTGCCATACTTGGTTATGATGACGGGATTCATCGTATGACGCACCCGCTTGCCCGGCATCAGGCAGTTCGCATGCCCCTCTTCCAGATGCCAGTAGGTCATGCGGTTGTTCAGCAGGATGCCGGTCTCGCCCGCGATCAGGCTCGAACCAAAGCCCGATTGGATGCTCTGTAAAATGCAAACCAGATTTCCCGCCCGATCCGCCGTACAGAAACAGGTAGTGTCCTCGTGCGCTTCTGGTCCGCCCGCCGGAACATCGAAGGCTGCCCGCTTCAAGTCGATGCGCTCGGCCTGTTGCGCGGCATACGCCTTGGACAGCATCCCCTCCAACGGGATATCGACCCACTCCGGGTCCGCCATATACTTTTCACGGTCAGCAAATGCCAGCTTCTTGGCCTCCACCATCAGGTGGATGCTTTCGGCCGTATTGCAGCCCATACTCTGCAGATCGAACAGCTCTACAACATTCAACTCCTGCAGCAGAATATGCCCGCTCGAATTGGGCGGCATCTCGTAGACCTCATAGCCGCGATAGTTGACGTGGATCGGCTCCGCCCAATGCGCGTGGTAGTTACCAAGGTCCTCTTCTGTCAGCAAGCCGTCGCGGGCGCGGCTGAATTCTACTATCGCTCTGGCGAGCTCGCCCTCGTATAGTGTCTTGCGTCCATCCTGCGCGATCTTGCCCAGCGTCGTGCCGAGGTCGCGATTGCGCAGCAATCCGCCCGCGCAGATCGGCGCGCCATCGTCGGTATATATAGCCCGCGTGTACGGGTCGGCCGCGAAACGCTCCTGTTCCGCCTGCATGCCATTCGCCAGCAGATGGCTGACCGGAAAGCCGTCCTCACACAGCGAGATCGCCGGCCGGAAGACCTCCTCCAGCGGCAGCGCGCCGTACCGTTCATGCGCCAGCAGCCAACCATCAACCAACCCCGGCACCGAGACGCTCCGGATCCCCTTCATCGGAATGCCGCCGTCTGCGAGATAGCGTTCGCGGGTAGCCGCCCCGGGCGCCGGTCCTGTCGCGTTCACAGCCGAGACCTCCCCGGTCTCCGCCCAATAGATCAGAATAAAACCGTCGCCGCCAACCCCGGAACCCGCCGGCTCAACCACGCCCAGCGCCGCCGCCGTCGCAATCGCCGCGTCCACTGCATTGCCGCCGCCCATCAGCGCCTGTATTCCCGCCTGCGAAGCAAGAGCCTGCCCCGATGTAACCATCCCGTTCCTGCCCATCACCGACGGCCGAAAAGCCGAAGCCGTTACTCCATGTGGTGATTGCATTCCCCACCTCCAACTATCTGCTGCGCATTAATTGTTGACTGCCATGTCTAACAACTGACCACTAACCACTGACCACTGCAGTTTACCGCCCCATCGCATACGCAATCTGCCCACGCGGCGACGCGCCGGCAGAGATAAGGCCGCTCTTCGGGTCGAACGTAATGCCAAGCACTTTGCCGTGGTTCCACTCTCCGCCTACCGTCACCTTGTGACCGCGCGCCGCCAGCGCGTCGCGCACAGATTCAGGGACGCGCGCCTCCAGCGTAAGGCTGCCCGGCTTGGCGTTGTGCGGATAAAATGAGTTGGGGAAGTGGTTGGTATGGAAACTGGGCGCGTCGATCGCCTCCTGCAGGTTCATGCCGAAGTCGATGACGTTGAGGAAGAACTGCAGCGTCCACTGGTCCTGGCTATCGCCGCCAGGCGTACCGAAAGCCATGAACGGTTCGCCGTCCTTTGTCGCCAGCGATGGCGTAAGCGTCGTACGCGGCCGCTTGTGCGGCACCAGCGCGTTGGCGTGCTTCGGGTCCAGGTAGAACATCTGCCCCCGCGTCCCCAACGGGAAGCCCAAACCTTCGACTACCGGTGAAGAGGGTATCCAGCCGCCGCTCGGCGTCGCCGCGAACAGATTGCCCTCGTGATCCACCGCATCGGCGTGCGTCGTATCGCCCGTGTAGACGTTCGGATCCGCTTCCGCATGGGTGGGCGTGTTCGCGGGCGCATCGCCCGGCCGCAACTCCATCGACGCGCACTGCGCGTCAATCAGTTCTCTGCGAGCCGCCCCATAATCCTTCGATAGCAGCCGGTCGAGCGGTACGTTCACGAAGTCCGGATCGCCGTAATACTGTTCGCGGTCGGCGAATGCCAGCTTGGACGCTTCGACCACCGTGTGGATATAGTCGGCTGAATTGTGTTCGAACGCGCCGAGGTCAAAGCCTTCAAGCAGCGCCAGCTGTTGTAGGAAAACAGGACCTTGGCACCATGTGTTGCACTTGTACACATCGTAGCCGCGATAATTGAATGTGACCGGTGTCTCCACTTTGGTAACGTATTCGTGAAAGTCGGCTTCTGCCAGCAGACCGCTGTTGCACTTCCCGCTGGCGTCGCGCACCTTCGTCTCGCGTTGGAATGCCACCATCTTTTCGGCGATAGGCCCTTTGTAAAAATAGTCGCGGGCCGCCTCAATCCCCGCCTCACGACCAAGGTGGCTGTTGCGTATCTCGGCGTCAACCGTTGCCTTGAACGTCTTCGCCCAATCCGGATTGGCCAGGATCTCGCCCACCTCCGGCGCCCGCCCGTTCGGCAGATAAGCCCGCGCCGAACTGGGCCATTCATTCTCGAACTTCTCCTTGAGATTGGTCAATGAACCGTGCAGCCCCGGATAGACCGGAAACCCTTCCTCTGTCAGCTCGATCGTCGGCTCCAATACATCCTTCAGCCGCAAGCGACCAAACTTTTGCAGTGCAGTCGTCCACGAGCCAAAAGCCCCCGGCACAGTCGCCGGCAGAAAGCCATCGCCCGGTATGATTTTGATGCCCTGCGCCCTGAACCACCCTATCGTCGCCGCCTTAGGCGCGTACCCTTGTCCGTTAATGGCGTACACCTGCTTCTGCCGCGCGCTATAGATCAGGATCGGCACCTCGCCGCCGATGCCGTTCGACTGTGGCTCAAGTACGTTAAGCGCGAGCCCCGCAGCCACGCCGGCATCGATCGCATTACCCCCTCTATCGAGCATGCGTGCGCCGGCCTCCGCCGCCAGGTAATGTCCCGCTGTGACGACACCGTGGCGGCCCATGAAGACCGGGCGTGTTGTAAAGGACATCGTTTTCCTCCCCATGCGCTGGCAAGTGACCAACTCTTGGTGTGCCTAGACTAGCGCTACTCGTCCCAATCTTCGCGCGGCGGCCAGAGGACAGAAGCCCCAATCGCTTTGCCTTCGGGGCGCTCAGCCACCCAATCTTCGGTAGTATCGCGCCACCTGATGAAGTGGGGCGTCTGCATGTGCGCCTGGAATGCAGCCTCGTCCTCATAGACCTCATACAGCCAGATCTTGTTCGGATCGTCGCCATCCCGGATCACGTCAAAGCGCAGACAGCCGGGCTCATGTTGCACAGAACCCTGGGCATCCAGCAATATCTCTTCGATGAACCGTTCCGTAAACTCTTCCTTGATCTTCAAAGGGGCGATGATGACATACATGACCGTCTTTCTCCTCTAAACAATTTGGGAAATGTAGGGACTGTCGGGTGACCGCTGGTGGGTGTGGGGGTTGCCTGCAGTGGGTAGCCTATCACAGTTCAAGATTGTTAGCGACCCGATTAACGACGCCATCGAGCGACGCCCGTCGAATGTCGTCCAGTTCGTCAGCGCCGAGAACACCTGCCTGGTACAAATTGCGATACTCGTCCGAGACACTCTGATCAAATATCATCGGATCGTCTGAATTGATCGTGACCGGCACACCGTTGTCATACAAAAGACGAATCGGGTGACTTGCCATGTCATACGCCGCATCCAGCATCACATTGCTCGTCGGGCACACATTCAGACGAATCCGGTTCTCCGCCAGCCAGCGCATGACCTCGACCGACTCGGCCGCGCCGATGCCGTGCTGAACCTCCTCCAGCTCCAGCAGTTCGACCGTCCGCCGAACCTCCTCCGCGCCCCCGAACTCGCCGACATGCGCTTTCAGTTTCATGCCCGCCGCGCCCGCTTTCGCGTACAACGGCTCAACCGCCTCCGGCGCACACGCCTCCTGATGGTCGTACAGGTCAATCGACTGAAAAAAGCCCAACTCAATCGCCTCGTGCGCCCGCGACACCAGTTCCGGGTCGGCCGCTGCTTGACGGGGAATACCCAGCTCCGGGCGAAAACTGATCTGTGGCCGGTATCTCGCGGCCAGCGCTCCGATATGCCTGACTACCCCCGCCAGACCATCTGTATAATACGCAGCCCGTCGGACGTCGATGCTCATCTCCAGTACAACTACGCCGTCTTCGATCGCGTCGCGCACCGCAGCATCCACCACGAACTCGATCGTCTCGCGGTTTCGCAAGTGGGGGTCCAGAACATCCATAGCGTAAACAATCATTCCCCCCAGCTTGTTCATCTTGGCCGGAGGGGGCTCCAGCCTGCATCCCAGACGCGTCTCCAGGTTCTTGCGGCGTGTGCTGAAATAAGCATGGCAGTGCAGGTCGACTTTGGGAGCGGTCCGCAATCCCGCCTGATCATCCTCTAAAAGAGCGTCAACGAAACAGGTCTTCATTTCGAAGTTTAGGTCACTCCGGTCTCTTGTCAATGTCCAAATGTAGTTACGAACACACAATTAATTCGCAAGCCTGAATTAGGCCGGCATTTGTGTTCTATTGTGCCTGTCTTTTGGGCGGTCGGGCCTTCGGCCCTCCCTTGTGCAGGGGCTGCGCCCCCGCCACGCCCCCCTCCAAAAACATCTCTCACCCACCGTTCGCCCTGTTTCCAGCAGAGCGGCTCATCCAACGTGGCGACTGCCAACCGAATACGCAATGAGATGGACTGATTGACGGAATGGATAAAAAGCTGGTCAAGACAGGCACTTTATATGGCTTGGAAGTTACGTCTAACTCATACAGGCAAACCTTCCTCGCCGGTTCTCACGAACTCCAGTCGGCATCATCGCCAAGCAGCGCTTCAAGATAGTACCGACTCATCCCTGCTGCCTCCCGCGCCGGCCGCGGCGCACGCGCTGTCCCGTCCAATTCAACGTTGATCCACCCGTCAAACCCGCCGTTCTCCGCCAGAATGGCAAAGATCTCAGGCATGGGCAGAATCCCATTACCGATCGGCTCGTAGTTCACATAGCCGCTGCGGTCGATCTCCTTGCCGTCGCCATCCCGCTCGTAGCTCCCGTTCCAGTCCTTCAAATGGACGTGGACGATGCGGTCCCGGTACGTGCGCATCACCTCCAGTATGTCGCTGCCCCCCTTTGCGATCTGACCCGTATCCGGCGCAAATCCGATCAGCGACGCATCGACCAGCCCCATAATCGTGTCGATGTCCTCACGCGTCTCGATAGCCGTCCCCGTGTGCGGGTGCAGCCCAACAGCGAGCCCGTTCTGATGGCAATACTCTCCGATCTGATTCAGCGCGTCGGCCAGTCGCCGGAACTGGTCCGGCGTATAACCGTCCGCAGGACGCGGACCGCCCTGCAGTACCAACGTCTCACCCCCAGGCAGCGCACGCAGCCCATCCGCCTCCCGACGGGCCACCTCCTGATCGGCCGCCGCCGTCTCCGGGTTGATCCACTCCTTGTAGCAGTAGGCGGCAGCGGTTGGGATGCCAAAACTGTCGACCAGACCGCGATATCCCCCCGGCCTGCTTTCGTTCAGCTCGAGAATAATGAACGCAAAAGTCTCAAATCCCTGATACCCGAGTTCGGCAGTATCGCGGTACGCCTCTTCTACATCCCCTGGAATGCCCCACGTGATTCCAGTATGGCCAATCTTCATGGTCCTCTCCTCGAAAAAATGCCCGGTTGTATTGCTGGCCAATGATCACCGGCACCCTACATGATGCGGAATCCACCATCCACATACAGCGACTGCCCCGTCACATAACTGGCCTTGTCCGAAGCAAGAAATGCCGCCACGTGCCCAATTTCGTCCGGCTCTCCCGCACGTTTGAGCGCAATACTCTCCAACACAACCGGCAGGATCTCAGGGTCCTTCATCACCCAGCTGGTCATGTCCGTGTCGATCAGACCCGGATTGATACAGTTAACGCGAATGTTGTGCTCGGCCAGTTCGACCGCCAAATTCGCCGTCAGCGCCTCTACGCCCCGCTTACTCGGCGCATAATGCGCCCGCCCCGGCAACACCATCCCCGCCTGCACCGACCCTATGTTGACGATTGCGCCGCCTTTCCCACCGGCAATCATCTGACGGACCGCCGCCTGCGCGCACAGAAACTCGCCCCGCAGGTTGATGTTTGTCACACGCTCCCACTCCTCCGGCGTTATCTCCAGGAAGGGCACGATCGACTCCACGCCGGCATTGTTCACCAGAATGTCCAGCCCGCCCAACTCCGCAACCACGCCGTCCACCATCGCCTGCACCTGGTCGGGCTGAGCAACATCGGCCATAGCCACCACCGCGCGGCCACCCAAATCGCGAACTTCCTGCGCGACCGCCTCGGCCTGACCCGCTCCCTCCACATCATTGACGGCCACATCGGCCCCCTCCGCCGCCAGCGCCAGGCAGATGCCTCGCCCTATCCCTCGGCGCCCACCTGTTACCAGTGCAACTTTTCCTTGCAGAATGCCCATCTCTACACTCCTTTTTGGTTTCAGGATTCCCGTCTGACTCGCCATCTTTCCCGCGGGTTCGGTGAGACGTGTCTCCCGGTCTCGTCCCCCTGTGGAGGGAAATCCCCCGTTTCGCACATCGCCAGGAATGGATTATCCCGCGCCTCGACCGGGAACTTGACGATGGAACGCCGCCGCGCCGACTCATAGATGCCAATCATCACCTCGGTGATCTTGCGGCCGTTCTCGCCATCCAAGGGATGGGGCGCCCCCGTCTCGATCGTCTCTATCAGATCCTTGATCTCCAGCCCAATTGCGCTCACAGGGGCCGGCCATTCAATCTCTATGTCCTCGATTTCGCTGCCCCGAAAGATGCGCACCGCAGGCGTCGACTCGATATCCGTGATTTTGAATACGTCACCGTAGACTTCCAGCCTGCCCTCGTCGCCGTGAATGATGAAATGGTGGTAACGATGGCGCTCGTCGCTCCAGCTCGGATCCAACGACTGCTGCCGCCTGATCTCGCCTTCTCGCGCCGCTTCGCGCGCCATCCAGCCCCAGACCATGTTGGCTCTTACCTGGTTCGTAAACGCCAGGAAGGCAATGCCCGCGTTTTCGCAGCGGTGACCGTAATACTCATAGCCTTCATGCCCGTCCACCTGCCCCAGCAAATGGTCGACTTCCGGCTCACCCAGCAGCGCCAGCAGCATATGGATCGTGTGCGTCCCGTCCGTCATCAGGCAACCGGCCTTCAGCGAGGCCTCAGCCGAGACCACGCGCCCGATCGCGCCGTCGGCAATCAACTCACGGGCACGCGCGTACTGTGGCATATAGTAACGCTGGTGGCTGATGGTCAGCCGTGAGCCGGACGCCCGGCAGGCCTCCAGCATCTCGTCTGCTTCCGCCAAATCCATCGCCATCGGCTTTTCGCAAACGATGCCCCTGATCCCCGCCTCCGCCGCCGCCACCACCATCTCGCAGTGCAACGCATCGTGCGTCACCACCGACACCAAATCCGGCTTAACTTCAGCCAGCATCCTCCTGTAGTCGGTGAACAACCCCTCAGCGCCCGTCTCCTCCGCGAAAGCCTGCAGAGCATCTTCAGAGATATCGGCCCCAGCCACGATCGGAATGCCCAACTCCTTGTAAGCCTGCATGTGCCCCCGCGCCATCCGCCCGCACCCCATCACAGCAGCTCTGTAATCTGTCATTGGAATTTCCCCTGGTGGAAGTTAGTGTCTTAGTGCCCGAGCCAGTCACGATTCGTTGCGCTTGGCATCCCCGACGCGTGCCACCGTCTCGTCGCGCAAACGTCGTGCATAGTCGACATTATATTGAAGCCTGGCCGGAATCACCGCGGCCCAGTCAATCTCCCGGCTTTCCTCCGGGCGCGGATGGAGACCGGCTCGAACCTGCTGCTCCCCCCGCCACAGATGGCGCACAAAGCGGGCCATGCGCTCGGGCGTCAGATCGGTAAAGCTCTTGAGAAAGGCCTCGTCATACATCGGAATAGGGATAAACCCGCCGCTGTCCTCAATATTCAGGTGGACATTCGGATTGGCCCGGTAGAGAATCTCAACGACTTCAGGCAGATCGACCAGGCCGCGCCCCAAAGGCGCGCCGCCCAGCCAGTTGTACCCTTCCGCAGTCGGGTAGATGCACGTGTCTTTGAAATGGGTCGTATGCACGTAAGGCGCCAGCACGCGGGCCGCGTCTACAGGATCTTCGAGCAACCCCAAAGCGTTGGCCGTATCCAGGTTGACGCGTACGTGGGCGGAATCCACGGCTTCAATAATATGCACAAGTTCAAGCGAAGTCAGGTCGACATGGAGTTCCATCGTGATCATCACGTCGTGATCCGCGGCGAGCAGGCTTAGCTCACGTAAGACCTGAATGGTCAACTCGATCTGTTCCGCCAATGTCGGCGCCGAAAAAGTACGCTCCTTGAGCAGGCCAAAACAGGTATTCAGGATCGGTGCATTCAACTTCTTGGCCAGCGCAAAAAGAGGTTTCCACTCCTCTACCGTCTCGGTAATGCTCCGCCCGCTCCGGCCTGGGTTGACACCCGCTCCAGCCAATTCAAGAAAGAGTCCCTGCGCCTCTGCCTCTGCCGCCAGCGTTTCAATATAGGCATCATCGCGCCCCTTCAACAGACTGGATGAAAAGTGCAGTCCCTCCAGACTGTGGGCCCTGGTCAGTTCCAGAAGCTCCAACGGGTCGAGACTGACCGCCTTGAGTGTCAATGCGTCGAGTCCGACTTTCATCATGCCTCCAATGGCTAATGGTCTGCAACTGCATTCGCGCGACACCGACTATCGATCCACGCCCGTAATTCTGTCGGTCAGGCCAGCGCTTCGCCCATTTTTATGGCCTGGAAAGTCTTCATCCGCATCAGCAGCCAAAGCGTGCCGACCGCGGCCGCCAACACCATGATCAACATCGCCAGCACCAATTGCGCCACATCATCCCAGGCTATCTGCACGACGAACGGCGGGATCAAATCGGCCTCATCGTACCCAATCTGGTAGAAGGGAATGAAAAGGTAACTGCTCAGAAGTCCCAGGTAGCTGCCGGCAGCAATGCCCGCTGTCGTAACCATCACCTGTTCGCCGCCAAGCGAAAAGACAAGCTGACTGGTTGAAAGACCCATCGCCCGCAGAATGCCGAGCTGGATGAATCGTTGGCGAAACGACAGCGCCGAATATATCACCAGCGCCAGCACACTCAGCATGGCGACGGCGATGAAACCCACCGAAAGAAAGCCGAACAGGCCGACGCGCGCGGGCCGCGCCTGCTCCTCCGCCAACTCCGAATGTGCATCCTCGATCGCCAGTATTCTGTAACCAAGTTCATCCAAGGAGCTTGTCAACTGCTCCGGATCGATGGCTTCTTCCGTGGCCAGCCACACCCTGTATGGAACCTCGTGGCCCAGCAGCGAAAAAATGTAGTTCAGATTGGCAACAAAGAATTCGCCGTCCTCCGGGTAGACGGTTGGAAAATATTCCATTGCCCCCACTATCTGAAAATCAAATGTCGCATTGCTGGCAGAGACGAGCCCGCTAAGCGCGATGGTGTCGCCAACCTGTAGACCAAGAGTGTCCAACATCGACTGGCTGACAATTACACCGCCATACTCCAGCGCCAGCGCATTCATTAGCGCACCCAGCGAAGCATCAGCGAAGTCCCGCCGGAAATACGCGACCTCCGGAAACTGGTTGCGGTCGATGCCGAAGAGCCGGCCGTTGACTAGCCTGCTGCCGACACGCGCGGAAACGGGGAATTCGCCAATCCGGGTCGCCGCCCTTACACCCGGCGCTTGCCTGTGCTCATCCACAGGCAGGTTTATCCAGACAAACTCCTCTTCCCCCTCTTCCACAGGGCCGTCGTCGGAAGGTAACATCCGCAAAGCCGCCCCTTCGGTCAGGGTGACGTCCGCTCCCACCTCGTAAAAAATGCGCGCCACCAGGTTCGCGTCGAGCGTGCGCGCCATCGACGCTGTAAAAGTGCCCAGGCTTGTTGTCAGGATCAGCAACAACAACAGGCTGGTGTAGACCCTGCCCGTTCGTGCCAGGTTATAGAACGCCAACAGCATCGAGACTCCGCCCAAGCGTGACCACAGCAAACTCAGAGCGGCTGCGATGAGAGGAAAAAGACGGGCGGCTACAAGCGCGACCGCAAGAATAAAAAGCGCCGGCGCCAGAAATAGCAGCGGATTGTCCAGCGGATCGGTGGGAACATTGGCCTGCAGAAAAGCGATCCGACCCTGCGTATTTAGCAAATAGTATCCATAACCCGCTACGCCCAGCAGCAGAAAGTCAAGGTACGAGCGCTCCCAGAAGGAGCGGCGTTGGCGGCGGCTCACCTCCTGCTTGGCTTCGACAATCGCCAGCCGCGCCGCGCCCATCGCCGGCAACACGGTTGCAAAAAGGGCGCCTCCAATCGCGACAAAAGTATAGGTCATGCTGGTCGCAGTCGCCTCGACCTGCAGCGGTGACTGCCCATCAAATGTCATAAAGAAGCGCGTCCCGCCTATTAACTGCGCCACCACACGACCCAATAGCGGGCCAATTGCCAGCGCTACGATCCCTAGCGTAACCCCCTGGAGCAGATAAATGGAGAAGACCTGTCCCGTCGTTGCCCCCCGGCTTTTCAGGATCGAAATCTCTATCTGCTGGCGCTTCACTGTGCTGTCGGCAACCAGAACAATAAAATAGAGCACCAACCCAAGAATGGGAATGCTGAACAGGAGCAGAAGAACTGCTTGGGCGGATGCTGACAATTGGTAGCGTCTGAGCGCAGAGACAGGCGAAAGCTCTAGATATGCAGTCGAAATCACGTTCTTTATCTGTCGGTCAACATAGTTGACCCTGCCCATAAACCTGTCCACATCCTCAGCGCGTACCGATTCGCCGTTGACCACCCTGTACCAGCCAACATCTGTCAGCGCGTGCGGAACTATTGCCCCAATCTTCCCGACATATCTCTCCTTCGGTACCAGAAAGACGTTCGCGAAAGATGCCGGCGGCAGATGCCACGTGGCGCCCCCGTCTGCGCGCGGAATCCAGATGCCAGCAATGCGTACCGGAACCTCCAGTCGCATAACTGCGCCGTTGGGCAAACGCACGCTTGGGTCGAAAAGTGTGTATCTTTCCCCTACCTGCAGTCCGGCCTCGACCGCGAATGCCTGGCTGGCCAGGATGGCGACTTCGTCGCTGCTATCTCCCGCACTGCTATCCAGTGCCGGCAGTTCGCCCTCAACAATCGATACGTACTCCTCCATATGGTCGATAAAGCCCAGATAGCCTCGCAAAAGAGGCTGGTCCCGCAGTTCGTACTCCCCGTCCCGAACCGGAAACACCTGCAGCAGGTCGCTCTTGACATAATGCATGTCCGACCGGTACGGGAGTCCCAAATCCTGCGTGTAGCGAGTCTCCATGTACTGGTTCAGAGCGAAATAGTCCTGCCAATCGGCGCCTTCGACGCTCGACCCTTTTACATAATGATAGAAAAATGAGAATGCGGAGCGATTGGGTACTGTCTGCAGCTCATGCTGCAAGAGGGAGCGGTTGGCCGCGTCGGTGTACATCGGCGGCGCCGATGCCAGCGCCACCACAACGCTCCAACCAAGCAGAAGACAAACTGTCAGAACCGGTTCGGAACTGAATCGCCGGAGAGCAATTCTCCAGAGGCCAAGATAGCTGTAAACGGAACGCATTGAAGTATTCAGGAGAGACCGCAGCGCTCCCAAGCAGCTTACATCTTGATGGCGCCGGAGCTAAGCCCTTCGACAAACAGGCGGCTGGTAAAGGCGAACAAAATGATGAGAGGAATCGAAGCGATTACATAACCCGCCATCAGAGGACCCCAAATCGTGTACCAGGCGGTTCGAAATGCATAGAGTCCGATGGTTAGGGTCATGAGTTCGTTACTGCGGAGTGTAACCAGGGGCCAGATAACGTCGTTCCATGTGCTCAGAACGTGCATAATGGCGACGACGCCAATTATCGACTGCGACAGCGGGATGCCAATGTGACGGAATACCTGCAACTCATTGGCGCCGTCTATCCGCGCCGCTTCAAACATTTCGCCCGGCAGTGCTTCGAAGAACTGTCGTAGAATGAAAATGGCAAAAACCTGCCCGCCCGCAATGTAAGGAGCGATCAAAACCCAGCGCGTATTCAGCAGACCGAGGTCTTTTACCAGCAGGAAGGCCGGAATCAGCGTAAGTTCCCCTGGCACCATTAATAGAGCCAGCACGCCGAAAAAGAAGATTTCTCTCCCCGGGAAAGGATAGCGCGCAAATGCCCAAGCTGCAATCGCCGCCAGAATAACCATGCCAACCACCGAGGCGCCGCTGGTGATTATGCTGTTTAAAATGTAGCGGGAAACGATGCGCCAGGCTTCAAGATAATTGTCGGGGTGGAGCGGAAACGTGACTGTGAACGGGAAATGGTCGAACTGCGGGATATCTTTGAACGAAATGATTATCGTGATGACGAATGGCAAAAACATGAAAAACAGGAAGGCACCCAGTCCCAGATGGCGCCACCAATCCCCCGTGCGCCAAGCGCGGCGCCAGCCCGCGCCCAACGACATACGTTGCACCGGTTGCGGTTGTCCTTCCAGTACTGTCATCGCTCAACTCTCCTGTCGTCCGGGTGATCCTGCGCCTATCCCTGGCTGGTGCCTCGGCAACCTCTGTTCACAAACCTTGCGCTCGCCACTCAATAGTCACCCGTCTTGACGAACTTCACATTTATGATCGTCAAACCCATTATCAACACAAACAGAAACATCCCGATCGCGGAAGCGTAGCCCATCTTATTCCACAAAAAGGCGTTGTTGTACATCCACAGCCCGGGCACCATACTCGCCGTTCCCGGCCCGCCGGCTGTCATCACAAAGACCGCTACCCAGCCCTGCAGGCCGCCAATGACCGCCAACACGATGATCAGCTTGAACTGACCGAGAATAAGAGGGATGTCGATAGAAAAGATTCGACGCAGACCGGAGCATCCGTCTACCAGCGAACTGTCTATCACCTCATCTGAGATGCCCTGCAGGCCAGCCAGATAGATGAGCACGGTGACACCGCCCACCCACGGGAACCCCATGAACGTAACCGCATAAAGCGCCGTCTTCGGGCTGCCCAGCCACGGCTGCTGCCAGTCCTCCAGTCCGACCCCCTCCAGAAAGGCGTTCAAAAGGCCGTGCGTGCCGTCATAGATGAACTGCCATAGCAACAAGATGACGATGCCTGGCACCACAGCTGGCAGGATGGTCAGGACGCGATACGTGTACTTGTGTACATTGCTGCGCAAGTTGAAGATCAGTTCAGCGACAATGAAGGGAAACGTGACCGCACTGATCACCCGCCATGACGTGAGCAGGCTCACATGGCGCAGCGACTTAAGGAAAGTATCATCCCTGATGAAAAGCTTCTCGAAGTTCCCCAACCCCAGAAACTCCGGCGGCAGGCCGATGTCCCACTTGAAAAAGGCCCGGTATAGCCCCATAAAGGCCGGGTAATAGTTGAAGGTCAGCAGCAGCGCAAAAGTGGGGACCAGCATCAGGTAAACGAACCGGTAACGATAGATACGTTGCCCGAGCGTGGCCTGCCTGTCCTGCGGTACCGCCGGTCCCGCGGCCGCAGCATGTGAGGCAGGTGCGCGAATCTCTTCCGTTGTCATAGCGCTTTTCCCGTTTCCACAGCGCAGGTGGGCTCCACAAGAATTGCCCCATGGAACCCACCTGCGCCCATGAACTTCGAGTTCTGAGCTTCCAGCTCTCAGTTAACTCGACCGGCAAGTCGAAGTTCACCAAAAACTGAAAACTGACTACTAAAAACTATTAACCACAATCCCAGCCATTCTTCTCAATCGCCTCGTCGGCGTACTCGAGCAGCAACTCATTGATCTGCTCTGCGGCCTTCTCCTGCGTTACGACGTCCAACTTGAAGTCGGTCCAGACGGCCGCAATCTTCTCGCGCTGTTCGGTGCCGATCTTGTCGGGATAGGTTACCATGCCGGCCTCGCCCAACCCTTCAGTGATGGCTTTCAACGGTTCCTTCAGATCGGGATTGACGTCAACGCCCTTGATATTGGGCAGGAACGTGCCCGTCTCCGAAATCATCCGGCCTGCGTTCTGGGGAGCAGTCACGTAGCGAAGGAAGTCCACCGCCAGCGGCACAATTCCGTCCTGTTCCGTCTTGGTCGCCAGCGCCCACTGGGCCGCAGTGGCGCCACCGATCGGCGGGGCCGCTTCGCCTATCGCATACGGTGAATCAGCCTCGGTGATAGTCGGAGCGTAGAAGGTGCTCCACTCGAAATCGACTAGTGGATCGGCCTTGAGATAGCCGAAGCGCCAACTGCCGTCTTCAAATACAGCCACGTCTTTTTGGAGGAACTTGCGGTTGAAGTCCGCACCCTCTGCCGCCCAGTCCGGCGCCAGGTAGGGAATCAACTGCTTGACCAGTCGGAACCAGTCCCCATATTCGGGGTCTGTGGCGCTGTAAAGCCCGTTCTTCATGGCACAGCCGACCTCTTCCAGCGACGCGACGCCTCCGTCAGCGTTGATTATGTCGTCCTTCTTGGCGTAAAGCATCGCGCCAACCTGTGACTCGTACCAGGCCAGCCGGGCGTTGGGAATCGTTTCTGTCCCCAGCAGCGCCTCCTGTACCTCGATCCACTCACCGTACGTGCTCGGAGCCGACAGACCATGCTCGTCGAAAACGTTCTGGTTAAAGAAGAAGAACGTCGTCACCAAGTCGATCGGAACGACATAGTGCTTGCCGTCCGGCCCGCGTTTGGCCTCGGTGGGAATTTCGTAGAACTGGTCCAGCCAGCGCTCGCTGCCCGGGTCTCCAGCCGCTACGTAAGGGTTGGGCTGCTCGAAGAACGGATCCAGCGGAATCCACCAGTTCTTGTCAATCTCATCCTGTGTCCAGAACGAGTGCGTCCAGACGATGTGAGGAATTGTGCCGCCGGCCTGCTGCGTCACGATCCACTCGTGGGAGGCCAGATTGTCCGGCTTCCTGATGATCTCGATAGTGGCCCCGGGATGATCCGCCATGTACTCATCTGAGATGACCTGGATCATGTTGTGGGGAAGGGGGTTATTGGGGCCCTGTTCCATACTCTCCGTAGGTGTATAGTGCTGGACCCAGATCTGCAGGTTGCCGGTCATGCCCGGCTCTCCGCTCATCTCGTCACCGGCCGAATCCTGGGCCGCAGGCGCGGGAGCCGCGCAGGCCGCAAGCGCCACACCGGCGCCGGCCATCCCCATTGACTGCAGGAAGGAACGTCTACTGAGATTTTTCATGCTTTTCTCCTTGAATTGAAGGTTAAAGATAAAAGACAGTCTTCCGTCAGACACTCGATAATGTTACCGCCCAAATACGCCGCAGAAATGGTTCCAATTGAGATTGAACCTCGACGCAATCAACGGCCAAATCACGCTTCCCCCAACAAAAGCCTCGCTCGCAACCGAATGTGGGCGGCTCAATCCTCCACAATGGCAACCGCCCTCACCGGCGCACCCGTCGATCCCACCCACTTCACCGGCAGCATCGAGAGTGTGAACCCGTGCGTCCGTGGGATCTGCTCCAGATTGCAGAGGTTCTCAACATGATAGTACTCATGCTCGTTCATGACGCGATGGGCCTCCCAAAACTCCTTGCGTTCAAACATCGCCCATACCGGCGGGTCGAACGTAACCGCGTCAATGCCCATCACCTTCACCCCGCGTTCGATCAACCATAATGTCGCTTCGCGGGTCATGCCGCTGTGCTCGCTCAGGTACCTTTCCTCATCGTTGTAACTACCTGCCCCCGTCCAGATCAGCACAAGATCAAGCGGCTTAATCTCATATCCTATCTTACCTACAGCCTCTTCCATGTCGGCCACTGTGATACCGGCGCCGTTTTCCTTGTGCCGGAAATCCAGAAGCACGCCGTCACCGTAGCAATATTCGATTGGGATCCCTTCTGGGCCGGGCTTGCCGGGAACCAGGTGCTTCAGCGCGTCAATGTGCGTCCCGACGTGGTCCCCTAGTATGGTCAAATAATGTGCCGTCAGAGAGGTGACACCATGTTCCGCCGCGCCAATGCCGCTGGCAAAACCTTCCCAATCTTCATACATCAACAACGTCGGCCGGGTCACCCGCGGGAAAACCACCATATCGTTGTGTACGGGCATGCTCAAGTCAATGACTTTACGCCCCATGCCGGTTCTCCAAGGTTTGCCCGCCTGCCAGCGGCGCGCGCTGAAGGCTTTATCGGGCGTTCAACCGTTCTGGCCTTATCCGAAAACTTGGCCTCACATTGATATTGAGAAGCAGGGCCTTTCCCATCGTGCCTGTAACAATCGGAGGATCTGACGTTGTAAGTCGGCAATGACCAGGAAAGAGGTGAAGTTCGTCTTGGCGAATGTGAGCGTTTCTATGCAGTTCAAGCATCTGTAGGGGACGAGACGCAAGCATGTCAAAAGTCTCACCAATTTCTGCGCCAAGCGCTATTATATATAGGAAGGTAATAGAGTCCAAATTGCGAGTCTCTCACCACGCTCTCCCAGGCCTTACACCTTATTGCGAACTCCCGCCCGCTATATTGGTTGGGCTTTACAACCTGTTCCCGCAAGTCCGCAATCCTGAGATCGTCCGCGTCGGGAAAGAAGAAATAAATTCCATCTGGCCCTGTGTGGCAGGACGCGTAAATAGCCAGATTCCATCTCGCGTCGTATACGCATTGCATCTACGAAAGCAACGGTATCAAAGATTATTTCACTGTGCGTAACTACTCAGCCGCAACTGAATCGCAACCCTGAACGAGAGGAGAAAAGGTGTTCTTTCTCCCCACATTGTTGTATTTTGGGCGGTCGGCCGCAAGCGGCCTCCCTTGTGCAGGGGCTGCGCCCCCGCAACGCCCCCCTCCAAAACCATGCCTCACCGACCGTGTGCCTTCTTCGCAACGTGTCGGCTGGCGAGCATGGCGGCGGCTGTACACCAGTTGCGTATCCAAGAGCCTGAATGGTTCCAAGGATGACTGGCTGGTCAACTGCTGTGGCTAAGTTGTTACCACTGAGCAATTAACTCTGGAGAATAGGAAATATGGAATCTCGCGTGCAGAAATGGGGCAACAGTTTGGCCCTGCGCATCCCTAAGCCTTTTGCAACCCAGCTTGGACTCGAAGCTAATTCAGCGGTCAGACTATCGCTGCGCGATGATGAGTTAGTCATTGCGCCAGTGAAGCCACTCTCCCTGAACTTGGATGATCTCCTTGCCCAGGTGACCGAGCATAATTTGCACGCCGAAGTGGACTCCGGCCCTGCGGTGGGCCGCGAAGGATGACGGCAAAGCCCGATTACGTGCCACAGCGCGGCGATGCAATTTGGATCGATTTTGCCCTTCAGACGGTGCATGAACAGACGGGGCCTCGCCCCGCCGTTATACTCTCACCGGAATCCTATAACGGCAAAGCACGACTGGATATTCTCTGTCCGAGTACCAATCAGGTCAATGGGTATCCCTTTGAAACCGCAATCTCTACAGGGGTGGGCGTGACAGGAGTGATTCTCGCAGATCAGGTCATGAGCATGGACTCGAAAGCGAGAAATGCAACCTTGATTTCTGCTCAGCCAGTGGATCTGCTTGATGCAGTTCTGGAGCGAGTCGGGACACTTCTGGCAAGAGAGTAAGGCTGGTAAATGCGCCGCCGCGTCCCAATGTCGGCGGAAAGTTATGACAACTATCCATCGCACCGCTGGCAAATCTGGGCGAAACGCGTAGAACCGCCGCTACCGCTGAGTTCCGTCTCGTATTCGGTACGCACTCTGCAACTCTTCCCGCCGCAAAAGTCGCACCGGCCCAACGCCTGGAAAGGCGTGTAGGCCCCCCGCAGCGCATCCTGCCGGTTGCGCTCCGACAGCGCCGGCGCCGCAAACCGCTCCACCCAGCGCCGCACCTGGCTATCCGTTTCGTTGGCAACCGCCCGCTCGAAGACTGGCAGGAGTGCCGGGTCGTTCGGGCAGCCGCCGTCCTCCAACGTATGCCACGCCGCCCGCCGCACCCGCACATTCGCATCCTGCATCAGCCGGTATAGCGCCTCCCATGCAGCTTCAACCCGCCTGCGTACGTGGCAGGGACACAGATTTTCCGCGGCATGAAGTCGTTCGTCCGCGTCCGTACTGGCCGCCATCTCGATCAGGAGGTCGATCGTCTCTCCCCGCACCCGGTGTTCGCCGCCTCTGAACGCCGCCTTCTGATGCCGGTTCAGCCCCTTCCGTCTGCGCGCCATCTTTCATCTCACTTTCAGGGCCAGCCGCGTGGCCGCACGCGCGGCCGCTGCCGACTTCTCGCACCAGCTGGCCTGCCTCGACAGGCCCTGCAAGATCAACTCGTGGACCTCCTGCGGCGAATCCGCCAGCCGCATCAGTTCGATGTCAGGGGAGGAAATATTCCCCGCCGCCAACATCGTGCCGCGCAGCCAGTCCAGCAGTCCGCCCCAATAGTCCGAGTTATAGAGGACAACCGGAAACTGCCTGATCTTGCCTGTCTGAATCAGCGTCAACGCCTCAAACAGCTCGTCCAACGTACCAAACCCGCCGGGAAAGATGACAAATCCCTGCGAGTACTTGACGAAATTCAACTTGCGCACAAAGAAGTAGCGGAACTCGATGCCCACGTCGACGTATTCGTTCAACCCCTGTTCGAAAGGAAGCTCGATGCCCAGGCCGACTGATGTGCCGTTCTCCTGCTGCGCGCCGCGATTGCCTGCCTCCATGATGCCCGGCCCACCGCCAGTTATGACTGACAGCCCGGAATCCACCAACAGGCGCGCCGTCTCGACAGCCGCCATGTAGTTGGGATCGTCCCCCTCCGTACGCGCCGACCCGAAGATCGAGATCGCCGCGCCCAGCCCTGCCAGCGTGTCGAAGCCCTCGACAAATTCTCCCATAATTCGAAACACCCGCCACGGGTCGCTGTCAGTAAACTCCTCGCCCTCCCCGGTCGGCGAGTCGAGGATACATTCGTCTTGTGTCTTTACCTTCCGCATGAAATTCTCTCCCGATCGCGGCCCGGCGCCGGCAGATCCCTTTCCTCGTCCGGGCGCAAGATGCGCACAATGGCCGTGCCGAACCAGGTCATCAGTTTTCCTCAATACCCCGCATTCACATACCCTTCCTGCGCGCCGGGCCCGAAACCCAACTCGAACCGCCTCTGCCGGAACTTGGTCAGCACCTCGGCATACCGGCTCTCGTCGATGAAATTCTGCCGCTCCGACGGGTCCCGTTCCAGATCAAACAGCACCTCCGGCATCTCTTCGCCGTAGTATTGATACTTAAGGTCATCCCATTTGATCATCAGATTGCGCGCCCCAAACTGACTGACGCTCTCGTTGCGCCAGTCTCCCCCATCGCCGCGCAAAAGCGGCGCCAAACTGCGGCTGTCCAGCCCCTCCGGTATTGGGATCTCGCACAGATCGCACAGCGTGGCGAACAGATCGCACAGGTTGACGTTTTCCTCAACCACCCTGCCCCCGCCAAATGACTTGGGCCAGCGGATGATCAGCGGCACGCGCGCGCTCGCCTCAAAAAACTTCTGCTTTTCCCAGATACCGTGCTCACCCAGCATCTCACCATGGTCGCTCGTGTACACGATGATCCAGTCGTCAAGATCCTGGCCCGCGTGTTCCAACGCGCGCAACAGCGAGCCGTACATCTCGTCCATCCTCTCGATCATGCCGTAGTAGCCGGCCACGGCCCGACGCAACTCCCGCGGCGAGGCATCAACGCCCGGCCGCACCTGCTTCTGCCCCAGAAAAGGATGGTCGAACACCTGCTCATCCAGAAACGGCTCCACCCGGTTCAAATAGTATGTGAACTTCTCCTCACTCGTGAAGTACGGGTAGTGCGGTTGATTCAGGCTCAGTTTCAGCAGAAGAGGCCGGTCCGGCTGCTGCCGGTCGTAGTACGGGTCGGTGAAGTACTGCTCAATGCAGTCGAGCGCGCCCGTCAACGCGTACTCGTCCTGGATGATGTGGGGCGAGTGGCCCACGCCCGCCCGCAGCACCTCCTTCGTGTCGCTCCATTTCACCGAAGACAGCCCTCTCGTGTGACGCGCAAACGAGTCCTCGTCCCGGTCGGCGACAAAATGCGGGCCCACCTGCATCGCCGACCCGATGCGCTGGCTCCAACCCTGCATCTGGTCCGTCCCCGTGTGATGCAGCTTGCCTGCCGCGACCGTGTGATACGCGTACTGGCTGAAACGACGGGCAAATGTCATGTGGCCCACAGGCAGGTCCTGGGCAAATATTTCGCAGCCGCATGTGCGCGGAAACTGACCCGACATCATCGCCTGGCGGCCCGGTATACAGATCGGCGAAGCTGCATAAGCGTTTCTGAACACGACGCCCGTCTCCGCCAGACCGTCCAGCGTGGGCGTGCGCACGACCTGATCGCCCTCGTAGCCGGTGATATCGGCGCGATGCTCGTCGCTCATCAGAAAGAGAATATTGGGTGGCATATCGATTACTCCTCGAATGACAGGGTGAATGGAGGGGGACAGAACGACCCAAACTCCGCTCTTTCGAAGAGCTGAAAGAGGTATTGTCCCCTCTTTGTGCAACTATATTTCGGAAATGGATCCCTCTGCAGCGCCAACGCAAAAGATCGTCAAGTTCTGGAGTTGGCAACCTGAACATGCGCCGCCAGGCTCCTACCGAGCCGACAAAGAAAAATAGTCATCACTGGGTCAGGGATTTTCTGCTTCGAGATGCGTTCAGGAACTGCGTCGGCGCAGGCGAGCCAATTCCGCCTCCAATTCCTGCACCCGTGTCTCTGACTGCTGGCGAGCCGCATTTTCGGCATCGGCGCGCTGCGCTTCGGCATCGGCGCGCTGCGCTTCTTTCTCGATCTGTGTCTTTGCCTCTTCGACATTGTTGACGGCGACCTTCAGGTCTGGTATGACATACTCGGCATACACATCGTCAAGAGCCAACTTTGCCAGCCCCGGCAACCTCCACAGATCCCCAATCCGAAACTGAAAACCGGGCAGCACTTCCGAGTGGATCAATTCCTCTGCGTCGGGCTGGATCTCCTCGTATCGTGCCTGAGGCGTCAAACGGTAAAAGTGCATGTGCTCGCCGCTTGGATCGAGTATGGTATATTCCTTTACCCCGGCCAGCGCGTAATCTCTCGTCTTCTCCTCCGTGTCCCGACGCACCTCTATCGGTGTGGAGTCGGAAAGAAACTCGACGACGGCGTCGCAAACGCCTGCAAAGGAGCGCTGGTCAATTCGTCCCCAAGAAACAGGGTTGCTATTCAGAATAATGCCAATGTCCGGTTTGCGAACTGCTCTACGCGTCCCGGACGGCTCCTGAGAGTCTGCCATTGTCATGAAAAAGCCGGTCTCCATATTGATCAGTTCGGCGACCTCGTGTGTTTCCAGGTAGCGGCGCAAAAGGTCGAGAAACCAGTTTCCAAGATCAAGTTGAGGCTTGTTTGCCAAAGGCTTTGCCTCCAATATGCCGTTGTTCCATTCATAACTGACATCAATGTCAGGGTAGGGGTTCTCGTACCACTTGGCCCAGTACTCTTCCAAAGTGACATAACGCCCGTCATCTGGCGCCCAGGGATTCACCTGCGTGTCGGGTGGCGCAGCAGCATCGGATGTGGTAGACCCGTTCAATTGGGATGAATCTTTCTGCGACTGAGGAACGTCTGACGCCAGCCTTGCGGGTTCCATGTTCCCTCCTCTGGCAACGCAAACTCTCGCCCGCGCATAATACAACTGTTCTGTAGCCATTCTATCACGAGTCCCCAACCACTCCCAACGACCTGCCCGGAGCGCAAAGTCGTCAACCTTGCAATGAGATCACACTGCTGGTACGATCACGCCTATACCTCTAGCCCTGTACCCAGAATTTCGTCAAAAGTTCGTGAACAATTGCGCTACCTGTCTGCCCGCAACTGAAAAAGCCGGATACTCTTGCGGGCAGATAGCTGCCTGAGCGCGCATACAAGGAGAACAAGCAACGTGAGCACCCTCCATTTCGAGAAACTCTCTCAATTTGATCGCGTCGCCGAGCCGGTCACTGTCAGCATACCCTTTGCACAGGGCAAACTGACCGATGCTGCCCAACTTGTCATCGAGGACGACGGCGAAGCGTTGCCATCTCAACAGCGCGCCCTCGGCCACTGGTCCGACGGCAGCGTCAAGTGGCTGCTCGTCCACCTCCAACCGGACCTTCCCGGCAATCTGTCCAAGACGCTCAACTTCCGCACTGCTTCTGGTCCAGCGCCGCAGCCGGCGCAGCAGGTGCAGGTGACCGAGGAAGCTGACGGCCTGCTGGTCGACACCGGTCCACTGCGTTTTCGCGTGCCGCGGGAGGGCTTCCTCCCCGTGCAGGACGTCGTCCTCGCCGGGGGATCGGCGTGGCCCGAACCATTCGCCGGGTTCACTATGGAGACCGATGCTGCCGCCGCCGATAGCAGCAGCGGCGCGGTCGAACTGGAGATCGATGAGGCTGGCCCGCTCCGTGCCGTCATTCTTGTACGCGGCCGCCACCTGCAACCTGACGGGACCGAATTCCTGACCCTGCGCGGCCGCATCACCGCCTACGCCGGCAAACCATACATCGAAATCGAGCATCAGTTCCTGCACACACTGGACCTTCCCCAGGTGACACTGCAAAGTCTGCGCCTGGACTTCGCCGCCCCGCCAGCCGAAAAGCCGCCCCAACTCGCTCTCGGCGAAGGCTGGTATCGAACCTCTATTACCGAGAGCGATAGCGAAGTCTCACAGACCCTGGATACCGAAACGATGCTCTATCAGTCCAACGAGCACTTTATCGACTCCTATTACGGCGACTTCTGGACCGACTGGCGCGACGAGCAGGGCGGACTCTGCCTCTCCATCCACCAGGCCCACCAAAACTTCCCCAAAAGACTGCACGGCCACACACAAGGCATCGCCTGCTGGCTTTATCCCGCCGGAGAAACGCCGGCCCCGATCCTGCAGGGCATGGCCAAGACCCACCGCATCCAGCTCCACTTCCACGCGCCCGATACCCCCCTCGACGATCTGAGCCAGCGCAGTCTGCAGTTCCAACTCCCGGATCGACCTTCGCTGCCGGTCGATTGGTACCGGGCCAACAACACCTGGATCGAGACCTATTTCCCCGAGAATCTGCCCCGTCGCCTCTACACGGATCTCAATAACCTGCACGATGGACGCCCCAAAGCGCTGGGTATGATGCATTTCGGCGACGCGCCCGATTCCGGCTATACCAATCAGGGCCGCGGTGGCGGCGAAAACGTCTGGGTCAACAACGAGTACGATCGACCCCACGCCTGCACGCTCTACTATGCCCTCACCGGCCAGCGCCGCGCTCTCGATTCAGCCCTGGTCAGCACCCGACACTGGCTCGACGTAGACTTCTGTCACCACCATCCGGACCCGCTGATCGATGGCGGCCTGCGTATCCACACCCGCTACCACGCCACCGGAAGATGCACGCCGTCCCACGAGTGGTCCGAAGGCTTTCTGGACTACTACTTCCTCACCGGTCGCAGGGAAAGCCTGGACGCCGCCAACTCAATCGGCGAAAATATTCTCCGCCACATGGCCTTGCCATCAATGCGTCAGTTGGGTGAGGCATCCGTGCGTGAAGGGGGATGGGCCCTGCGCGCCTATGTCGGCCTCTGGCTCGGAACCGGCGAACAGCGCTGGCGAGACGAATCCCAGCGGCTGATCGAGATGTTCCTCGACTGGCATGACGAATATGGCGCGCTCCTTGCCCCCTACACCAGCCACACCATGCCCCGCGTGCCCTTCATGATCTCCCTGACCGTCTGCTCTTTTGCCCGCTATCTGCTTATCGAAGACGACGAGAGGGTGAAGCAACTAATTGTATCGGTGATGGATGATCTCATAGAACACTGTCTCGGACCGGACGGGGTCTTCTATTACAAAGAGCTCCCGTCCCTTCAGCGGACCGCGCCCACGCCCCATGCGCTGGAAGCGCTCACCTACGCCTGGCGCGTCAGCGGCGACGAGCGCTATCTGAAGGTCGCGGCCAACACCTTCGCCGCGCTGATGGCAAACTTGGAAGGTAAGGAAGGCGGCCCCAAATTCGCCGATCCCTCCGGCGCAGTCATCGACGGAGTAGGAGGCGGACGCATCTTCGCCGACAAATACACATCCCTGATACTCTACGCCGGCGCTGCCGCTCCTCTGGGCCTGCTGGACTGGTATGAGTATCCCTTCCCCGGCGCAGCCTGATCCGCATCGGGAGTTCCCCCTTCTCAACAAACGACGCTGGCGGCACAGTCTGTCCGTTGCCCGATTTCGGTACAACCGCAGTCGGCAACGGACAGGCCGGCCCATCAGGAGACGACCTATGCAGGCAAAGCGCCTTTCTTCCAATCCGATAATCACTCCAGCCCTCGACGAATCCATCGGCGCTAACATCAACGGGCCGTCACTCTTGCGTGCACCCGACTGGCTGCCGAATCCACTAGGCCAATACTACCTCTACTTCGCCCATCATCAGGGCGCATCTATCCGCTTGGCCTATGCCGACGCGCTGACAGGCCCGTGGACCGTTTACGCGCCCGGAACGCTGCGCCTGGATCAGACCCCCTGCTATAACCATATCGCCAGCCCTGACATGCATATCGACGAAGAGAACCGCCGCATTCTGATGTACTATCACGGACCGTTTGTGCGGCCGCAAGATCTTGAAGCCGATCCCCTGAAGCAACGGTATCCCACTCTGAATGGACAGCGTTCGCTGTTGGCCACTTCTGAGGATGGTATCAATTTTAGCTCCGACAAGGAGATCTTCGGTCCTAGCTATTTTAGGGTCTTCCGTTATCCCGATGCCGCCGACGGCTGGGTTTACGCCCTGGGTATGCCCGGCATAGTTTTCCGTAGCCGCGACGGACACACAAATTTCGAACCGGGACCGGTCCTCTTTGACATCAACCAGAGGCATACCGCCCTGCTTGTGCGCGACGACATCCTCTACGTCTTTTATTCCCGCGCCGGTGACTGCCCAGAGCACATCCTCTGCTCGACGATCGACCTACGTCCGGACTGGAGTAAGTGGAAGGCTTCCGCGCCCTTCTCCATCCTGCTGCCCGAGACCGACTACGAGGGTGCCAGTCTGCCCTTGGAACCATCCCAGCGCGGGGCGATTCACGAACCTGCCCGTCAACTGCGCGACCCCGGCATTTACCAGCAGGGCGACAACGTCTATCTGCTCTACTCGGTCGCCGGCGAGAGCGGCATCGCGCTTGCCGAACTCAGTTTCGACTGATACCAGGCGCGGGCCGCCTGCTCCCAAGTACCGCCTCTCTCGTGTGCAAAGACCCCTTACACAAGGTCGCCCAGGTTTACTTCCAGCGCCTGGGCAATCGAGGCCAGCGTCTTGGCAGAGCCGACTCGCCTCCCCGTCTCAATCTGGGAAAGGTAAACCGGGCTGATGTTGGTTGCGGCGGCCAACTCCTTCTGGCTCATGCCCCGATGCTCACGATACACTTTGATCGGGCTTATCCCGGACAAGAGTCGGTCAACCACTTCAATGGGAAAGGATTCGCTCTCTTCCTTTGTTGCAAGATCATAGATTTCTTCATCGCTCAAGATCGCCTCGGCCGCTTCTTCCTTTGCCAGACGTACATATTCACGCCAGGGGAGCACGGCAAACATCGGTTGTCCGGCATCATCATGAATGATCTGCAGGTTACTCACGAGAGTTTTCCTCCTACTGCTTGTAAGCCTGACCACGTGGTACGACACGCAAAACATCAATTGAGTTGGCTTCATCGTCTCTTTCAAAAATAATTCGAAAGTCGCCAACATGCAGACGAAACCCAGGCCGCCCTTCCAACCGGGCCACGTCAATGTCCCGCCGGTCAGGATTCTGCCAGTCTGTCCATTGCTTGGCGGATGCGCTGAGCGTTCTGGCGAGGCATCTTCTGAAGGGCCTTGATGCCCTGTTTCTTGGTCGTCAGCCTGTACAAAGTGTTCTCCCCATAGCAATCACTATAGCATACCGCTTTACTGGTATAAAGCATTTTGCTTTACTTGTACGCATCGAACGAATACAGTATGTACATAGGCATTGGGAAAACATCCTCTGAGACTGGCAGGCTGCCGCTATCCGTCTAGACTGCTTGAATCAACGACAACCTCCATTTCGATTGACCTCGGCGCGGACAAACTGCTACAATACGACTAGCAATGTGCATCGCCTCGACTCTGACCGACACAACAGCTCACAGTAGACATATCTGACCCGTGGGCCGCACATTGTTCCGTTCCTGCCCAAAGGGGCAAAGCAGAGCGACTACGCTCCTAGTATGAGAGGCAATTTACATGCCCGATTCTACACCTGACCTTGTCGTCTATGGCGCCTTCTGGTGCCCGGACTGCCGCCGTAGCAAACAGTTCCTCGGCGAACACCAGATCCCATATCAATGGGTGAACATCGAAGAGGACGCAGACGCCGAACAACGTGTCATCGAAATGAACGATGGTAAACGCATCATTCCCACCATCGTCTTCGACGACGGTTCCCGGCTCGTCGAGCCGAGCAACGCCGAACTGGCCGCAAAACTGGGCCTGAAAACGACTGCCAGCCGCCAACACTACCCCGTGATCGTTGTCGGCGGCGGCCCCGCCGGCCTGACCGCGGCACTGTACCTGGCCCGTGAAGGCGTCGACATCCTCATCATCGAACGCGCCGCCTTCGGCGGCCAGGCCGCAACCACCGAAAAACTGGATAACCTGCCCGGTTTTCCGGACGGTGTCGACGGCTTTGACTTCGCTCAGAGGCTGCGGGCCCAGGCCGAACGGTTCGGCGTTGAACTGCTACAAGCCCAGGATGTCGCCACAATTCATCGGCAGGACAATTATCACCGCATCGAAACCGTCGCCGGCGACGAGTACAGTGCCCAGGCTGTCCTGATTGCCACCGGCAGCCGGTACCGCCGCCTGAATGTGCCCGGCGAAAACGATTATCTCGGCGCCGGTGTGCACTTCTGCGCCACCTGCGATGGCCCCTTCTACAGAGACAAAGAAGTGGCCGTGATTGGCGGCGGCAACAGCGCGGCGGAAGAAAGTCTGCTGCTGACGAAATTCGCCGAACGGGTTACACTTTTAGTGCGCGGACCTGTCCTGCACGCCAGTCAGGTCATACAGGAATCCGTGTCAGGCAATCCGAAGATCGAAGTGCGATGGAACACCGAAGTCCAGGAATTCCTCGGCGCCAGGGCGCAACTGAACGGGCTGCGGCTATGGAATAACCAGGCCGAGGACGAGTCGCACATGACTGTGAATGGCGCCTTCGTCTTTATCGGTCTCCAGCCCAATACGGGATTCCTGCAGGGAACCGGCGTGCGCCTTAACAGGTGGGGCTTCATCGAAACCGGGCATAACCTTACCCACGAATCAGACGAGCGCCCGCATCTCTTTGTAGACCGGAACCCAGCCGCACTGGAGTCGAGTGTACCCGGTCTCTTTGCCGCCGGCGACGCGCGCGCCGAAAGCACCAAACAGGTCGCCTCGGCAGCCGGAGAGGGAGCAACCGCCGCCTTGCTGATTCGCGACTACCTGAGAACAGTCTGACCGTTCATGGCCCTTGCCGGTTTCCAGAGGACTCCCACTGCATTGGCCACTACCATCCGACCTCCGGCATCTGGCGTTTCACAGGCCCAACAGCAATATCTTAAGGAGGTATAGGTGTTCACACCAGAACAGCGGGAACACATCGACGAGCAGGGCTTTCTGATTGTCGAGAACGCCCTCGAACCGTTCGGGCTCGAACGCGTTCGGGCCGCCTACGAGGACATTCAACGTCAGACCGAAACGGCCTGGGCAGACTCCGTTCGCAATGGGACATTCAAGGGCGGCTACGGCAACGGGCCCGACGCGCATACCATGGGCGACATTCACCAGTACGACCCCCTTTTCCTGGACATCGCCGAAAATCCCCTCGTGCTGCCTATCCTCAAAGAAATTGTCGGTCCGGACGTTCAGACGATGGAGATGGTGGCCCACTGCCATCACTCCGGCACCAATGCCCATACCGGCTGGCATCGCGACTGGCCTGCCTGGCGGCATCCGCAGTTCATGCTCAAGGCAAAGGTCTTCTATTTCCTCGACGATCAGACGCCGGACATGGGCTGCTTCAGTCTCGTCCCCGGCAGTCACAAACATGACGAATATCCGTCCCGCACCGAGTACGTTGGCGAAACCCTGGAGCGGATGCCCGGCCTCAAGAAAATCGTTGCAAAGGCCGGCTCAGCCATCATCTGGAATGTTCTATGCTGGCATTCGGGCCTGGCCAATACCAGCTCCCGTGACCGCCGTATTCTTATCTACGGCTATATGCCCTTCTGGATAAAAAAGTGGGGCAGCGCGCCCCCGCCCCAACACATCGTCGATTGGGCAGACACCCCGTATCGTCGCCAGCTGATGGGGATCCATGCGGTCGAAGGTCGCGCCGCCTGGGATCGTAAGGAAATTCCCTACCTCCCGGAGCACGCCGAGATTGCGAAGGCAAAGAAATTCTGACGAGCTAAACCGCTGAGAAAACGTGCAACGCGCGGCAATCACTGTTCCCCGCGCCTGGCGCGCAGCTGTTGGACGCGCTCCCCCACCTATCGGAACCGGTTCTTTAGCTATGGGCGCCCATCGAAGGTGCTAAGAGCAATTCACAAGGAGACACAATGTCCACCCCAATCAAGTTAACCGTCATCGGCGCCGGCAGCGCCCAGTTTTCGCTCGGCCTTGTCAAAGATATCTGCCTGACGGAATCCCTCAACGGCAGTCTCATCACCTTCATGGATATCGACGCCGACCGGCTCGACATGATCCATAAGCTCGGCGCACGCTATGCCAAAGAGCTAGGCGCCGACCTCCGCTTCGAGAGCACAACCGACCGGTGCGAAGCTCTGCAAGACACGGATTTCGTCATCAACACCGCCTCTGCCAGCAGCCATCAGAAACAGCGCAACGGACGCGAACTGATGGAAAAGCACGGCTACTATCACGGCGGCCGTATGCGCCAGACCAACTTCGTCAATCTCGACCTGATGCTCGGCGTGACCAACGATATGGAGGACATCTGCCCGGACGCCTGGCTGATCCAGTCGGGCAATCCCGTCTACGAGGGCTGCACCCTCATGACGCGCACCTCGAGCATAAAGGTCTGCGGTCTCTGTCACGGCCACTATGGCGTCCATCAAATCGCCAGAACCCTCGGCCTGACCGATATCGCCGATATCACCTGGCAGGCGCCCGGCCTCAATCACAACATCTGGCTAAACCACTTCTATTACAAGGGCGAAGATGCCTACCCGATTCTCGAAAAGTGGATCGCAGAGGAAGGTGAAAACTACTGGGAGACCCATGTCGCTGAACGTACCCACGACATCCAGATGAGCCGCGGCACCATCCACATGTACCGCATGTACGGCCTCATGCCCATCGGTGACACGCCACGGCGGGGCGGATGGTGGTATCATTCCGATATCGACACCAAAATGTGGTGGTTCCCTCAGCCTTGGGGCGGGCCGGACACGCACCTTGCCCGACCCTACTTTGTAGAGAATCTGGAGAAACGCGTCGCCCAGATGACCAAACTGACCAGCGACCCGTCCACCAGTCTGATCGAAGCCTTCGGCTCGGAGAAAACACACGAGCAGCAGGTGCCGATTATCGACGGCTTGGTCAATGACAACGAGGGCCAATTCCAGGTGAACGTGCCCAACCACGGCGCGCTGGCCGGCGTGCCTGACGATGTTGTCGTCGAAGTCCCCGCCATTGTCAACAGGAGCGGCATCCACCCCATCCGCGTGGACCCTCTGCCTGAGAAAATCCTCTACACCCAAATCCTGCCCGAAGTCCTCGACATGGAACGAGAGTTGCTCGCCTTCCATACCGGCGACCGCTCACTTCTCCTTCTCAACGCCCTGGACTGTGACCAGACTCACACCTATAACCAGGCCCTCACAGTCTTTGAGGAGCTGATGGACATGGATGGCAACGACAGACTTAACGAACATTATATGTGGGGCCCCGGCCAGGAAATGCTGCGCGAACCGGTGCGCACCAAGAAACCCGTCTGACCCGGTTGTGCCTTGCCGTTGTGCGTAAGGCGTGCCGAACGAACGCCGCGCCTTACGCACAACCTACTTCAATAACTCTGTGCGCATACTCTTCACTGTGCTCCGCCTGATCGGCGGGTTGACAGTCCTCACCTACAAGCGTCTCGCCGGCAATCTGGGGTTGACCCTGCTGGCGCTCTTCCAGATCGTGCTGACCGTTGGCCTCCTCAGCAGCGCCGGCTTCTTCGCCCAAGCCGTCGACAGGGTAATTCTTAACGAAGAACTGGACGCACTCAGCTCACGAACCGGGCGCCCGCCCTTCACGACCCGCGTCTACTTCTTCCCCTCCTCCCGCAAACCCATGGATGTGCCCGCCGCCGAACGGGCCGGCCGCAGCGTCGCCGACACCCTCTCCGCCGAAATCGGCCTTCCGATCGACGAGGTCGGCGTCCACCTTGAGAGTGGCAGCATGATGATGCTGACTCCCGAGGATGACGATCGTTACGGCACTGAAAGCAAATTCCTCACCCAGGTTGATCTGGTATACCTGGCCGATGTCGCGCCCGCACTGGAAATCACTGCCGGCGTGGTCTGGGATGACCCAACTGGCGATACCGCCTCCATAGGTATTCTGCCCGTGCTCATGCACGATAACCTTGCCGCCGAAATGGGTGTCCTGCCCGGCGAAAAGTTCCGGGTCGCCCCTACGGCCGCCCTACCCGGCATCGAGGTGGAGATCGTCGGCCTCTGGCGGGCCAGCGATCCTGATGACACTTTCTGGTTCCGCCCCCCCGATATCTCGATGAAAGAGGCGCTGTTCGTGCGGAGGGCTGATTACCTGCAGCGCGTGCAGCCTATGGTGGCCGGCAGTTCCCGCTTCGCCAGTTGGCGCATCTCTCTCGACGATAGCACACTCAATCCGGCCTACGCCGCCGCCTACGCCCGCGGCTTCGAACGGGGCATGACAATCATCGGCAAATACCTGCCGGGCGCCAATCTGGATGTCTCACCGCTCGACCCACTTAAGGACTTCGTGCAGCGCCAGACAACGCTCACAGTACTCCTCCTTAGCATGAACGTGCCGGCGATCGGCTTTCTTCTCTACTTCCTGGTACTGATTTCCGGCATCATCGCCCGCTCGCAGCAACGGGAGACATCGGTGCTGGTCAGCCGCGGCGCTGGCACCGTACGCGTAATGTGGCTGGTCCTGGTCGAAGAGTGGCTGCTCTTTATTCTTGGCGTACCCCTGGGGCTGGGCCTCGGCATGTTGATCGCCCGCGGCATGGGTTACACTGACAGCTTCCTCGATTTCACCGTGCGAGACGCTATGCCCGTCTCTTTGCAGGGCGTTGACGTCTGGTTGATTGTGGTTGCATTGGGCCTGGCTTTCATCGCCCGTATGCTGCCGGCCGTTTCCGCCGCCCGCTCCAGTATCGTCGACTACGAAACTGCCTACGCCCGTCCCGACAAAGGACCATTCTGGCGCCGCGCCTATCTCGACTTTCTGTTGATCGTGCCCACCGTTTACGCCTATCAACAGCTTGGTCAACAGGAAGCGTTCGCGCTCCTCGCGCAGGAAGACGCTTCGGAACTCTACAGTGACCCGATCCTGATCCTGGCCCCGGCACTCGTGATACTGACGGCGTCGCTCCTGGTCATGCGCTTCTTCTCGCCCATGATGAATCTGCTCGACAAGCTGGCAGGCCTGTTGCCCGGCACTGTCTTCCATCTGGCGCTGCGCCAATTGGGTCGACAGGGGCACAGCTACCTGAACCCTCTCCTGCTCGTGATTATCTGCCTGGGCCTGGGGATCTATACCCACTCTCTGGCCGCCAGCATGGATGAGTGGCTGGTCGATCGCATAAAATACCAGGCCGGCGGCGACTTCCGTTTCTTACCGGTCACCGAAGATGAGACCGGCGGGGACTGGACTCCTGAACTCTCATGGTTTACCGAGAGGTTCGATGCCGACCGCGCAATTCGCGTAGGCAACTATGGTATGCGCATCGAAGGACTTTCCTCTACCCGCCGCAAGACGAAAAGGATGATGGGGGTGGACCGGGCTGAGTTCGCCACCGTCTCCTGGTTCCGCTCCGACTTCGCCGACGACTCGCTCGGCGGCCTCATGAATCGGTTGGCCGCCGCGCCCGAGGCAGTGTTGGTCTCGCGCGCCTTCCTGACCGAGCACCTGCTACGCGTCGGCGACCGCCTCGATCTGTGGGTAATTCTGGAACCTGGGATCAGTATGCGCACCGACTTCGTGATCAGCGGCGTCTACGACTACTTTCCTACCGTCGAGCAGGACGATATCGTTGTCATCGCCAATCTGGACTATCTGCACCTGATCGGAGGGGCTATCTACCAATATGAGGTATGGCTGCGCGCGCCGGGCAATGAACAAGGGGAAGAGGTGCGCCGCAAGCTGCGAATCGGTGGGATCGAAACGCTGCGCTGGCACGATGTCGTAGGTTCACTGATCGAGGAGAAGGCGAAACTGGAGCGGGTCGGGGTCTTCGGCGCGCTGACGGTCGGCTTCCTGGCCGCAGCGCTGATGGCCGTGCTGGCCTTTCTGATGCACAGCTACGCCTCGCTGCGCGAGCGATTCTATCAATTCGGTGTGCTGCGGGCGATCGGAGCGTTGCGCCGCCAGCTGATTATTCAGCTCGCCGTGGAGTACGCCGTACTCGTCGTCTACGGGACCGCCGCCGGTGCAGTGATCGGCGTCTGGGTCTCCGTCCTCTTCACCCCCTTCTTCCGCAGCGCCGCCGACTCCAAGGCCATCCTGCCGCCAATGTTGCCGGTCATTGCCGAGGGCGAGATCGCCCAACTCACTCTCATCTTCATCGCCGTGATGATATTCGTAATCGTGGCCGCCACCGCGCAAGCCACCCAGCGCCGCATCTTCGAGGTCATGCGCGTCGGCCAGGCTTAGTTAATCTTCAAGGGCCAGTGGCTGGTTGTGCTGTTGGCCACCGGCCCTAACGCAATTAGCCTTTGCCGTTACTACCGTTCTGGTCGTTGAGCAGTTCCTTCACACCGCCGAGCGCGCCCAGCACACCGGTCGCTTCGTAGGGCAGAAAGATCTTTGTAGCAGTGCCATCTGCCATAATCTTCAACGTCTCCAGATACTGAATGGCGATCAATCTTTCGTCCGGTTCCGCATCCTTGATGGCGTTGAAAACGGTAGTGATAGCGTTACCCTGGCCGGTGGCCTCCACTTCCAGCTTATAGCGTTCAGCGTCAGCCACTCTCTTGACCGCCTCTGCCTGACCTTCCGCGGACAGAATCTGAGATTGGCGATCGCCCTCAGATTCCAGAATGGCAGCCCGCTTTTCCCTTTCGGCTTTCATCTGTTGGTGCATCGATTGGGTGATATCCGCCGGCGGGTCAATGCGCTTGATCTCTACCCGCACCACGCGCACACCCCACTTATCGGTGGCTTCGTCCAACACTTCGCGCAACCTGGTGTTGATGTGATCGCGGCTGGTCAGGGCCGAGTCCAACTCCAATTCGCCAACCACATTACGCAAATTGGTCTGCGCCAGTTTGGTGGCGGCGTTGTAGAAATCTGCCACATTATAAACAAGCTTGACCGGGTCGGTCGCTTCAAAGTACACGATGGCATCAACCGTCACGACCACATTGTCCTTCGTGATCACCTCCTGCGGCGGCACGTCCACCACCTGTTCTCGCATGTCCACCTTCTGGATGGAATCGACGAAGGGGATGATCAAGGTGAGGCCCGGCTGAACGGTGCGCTGGTAGCGCCCCAACCGCTCGATGACGCCCTTCTGGTAAGGTTGCACAATGCGAATGCTGGCAATGGCAACCACAAACACGAACAGGGCGAGGATCGCCAGTAAAACAATCGGCACTGCTGTTCCTAACATTACGCTTCTCCTTTGTTATGCGGCAGACTCGGCCTGCTCGTCTGAATCCGCGTATTCCCTGTCGGTTGCTCGAACCTGTAAACGCACGCCGTCTACGCCCAATACCTCTACGACCTCTCCAACTTCCAACTGTTCGCCATCCAGTGACTCGGCGCGCCATCTCTCACTTTCCAACCGCACCATACCTGTGTTGGCAATCGGGTCAACCGTCTGTAAGACGACCGCCCACTTGCCAACCATCCGGTTGCCGGCAATCTGCTGTACACCCGGCCGCGAAATGCGATCGGCGAAAGGCCGCGCCAGCACAACGGCAGCTATCGAGACAACGATGAAGACCACGATCTGCCACGCCAGGCCCGCGCCCAGAAAGGCCGCCAGTGCCGCACCGAGCGCACCAATCCCAAAACAGAGCAGCACGAACCCGGCCGTGAACACCTCCGTCAAAAAGAAGAATACGGCTACGACAATCCATCCCCAACGCAGCAACTCTTGGATGTTTTCGTCAAACACGGTCCCCTCCGGAAGTTCTGAGAGAAGGAAAATCACAGCTGTGCCTCTACAGAAAACCGTTCTGCACGGTCACGGGGCACCGTCGCGTCCATCCGGGAAGCGCAATCTGCTCTCAAACCTCCCCTTCAGTATATGCGAACTATATGCCGTTACCCAACAGCCCGCTGACATTCAGCCGACGAATAGCTGATAACACCACCGGAGAACACAAAAGGCCGGGCAAGCACCATTGCTTGCCCGGCCTCTAAGCGTAAAAGGTGGTCGGAGACTAAGGGCAAAAAAGAGCGTCCTCCTCTTTTCTGCCTATTCCCCATTCAGCTAAATCCAGCCCTGGTCCTGTAGAAAGCTCGTTAACCCTGGAATCGCGAATCGCTTGCCCTGATAGGCCTGGTAACCATAGTAGGCCAGCGCCAGGAAACCCATCAACGCCAGCAACGGGCCAAGACAAAATACGACCATCACAACCAACCAGCCGATGATTGGCACGAAAGCCAGAATTGTCGACCCCACGCTCATCAGCAGCAAAAACAGTATAAATGTCATCGCCAGCGCCAGACTCTGAGTAGCATGGAACCGCTGAAACGGGCGCTTCTTGCTGCTTGCGCTCAACAATACAATTATGGGCATTACCAGCGGTATCAGCACCTGCGTCACATAACACAGCAGCGCAATCAACCGGTCGTCACTGTCAGCCGTTGCGTCGACTGCGGCACTGTGCATGAACTCACCGCGGCGCAGGGCAGAGGCAGCCGCGCCCGCCTGCGTGCGGGCCGAGTCGGTGAACTGTTCGGCAGGTGATGGTTCAGGCTGCTCGCCATAGCCGTCATCATCGGCCCCGCCCCCCACCGGCAATTCCGTCTCTTCCCAATCGCCAGTCGAACCTGCCTCCTGTTCCGGCGCTGAGTTTTCCGCGCTCGCCGACTCGGATTCACCCGACATCGCCTGCGAGGACTCCTCTTCGAACTGCTGCTCGTCCTTCTTGTTCTCCACGGCTCTTCTCCATCGGCTACATCCGACAGCAAACACTCCTGCATCCTGACTGTCTCTGCCACATGTCCCCTGATCCCAGCTTCGCATCCACGACATTCAGACATCGAGGGATTCGATGACTCCTTGGGCTGATGCTACCACGACAATTATGTCGGCCAAGCAATCTTTGCTCTGTCTGGATGCCTTCATAACTACTCTACGCAAGTACCCGCCGAAAGTTTCCAGACCGCTCTGTCCAATGTGCTACAATAGCGTCTATGACCGCCCCTTCAGCAGTTCCCCAGACGGGAGTCCCGCAAACGACACGCATCGTCTTCATGGGTACGCCCGATTTTGCCTTGACTTCTCTGACCGCCATGCACAGTTCGGCTGCGCAGGCAGGTTGGCAGGTTGTAGGCGTTGTCACCCAGCCCGACCGACGGGCCGGTCGCGGCAAAAGGCTGGTCGCCAGCCCTGTCAAGACGTTCGCCCTGGAAAACCAGCTGCCGGTGTTGCAACCGCAGCGCCTGCGGAAAAATGAAGCGCCGCCCACAGAAGACCAGCCGGACCCATACGAATGGCTGCGTATGCTGGCCCCGGATCTGATCGTTGTCGCCGCGTTTGGACAGATTCTCCCGCCGCGCCTGCTGGAAGTCCCAACGTTTGGCTGTCTGAATGTACATGCCAGCCTACTGCCCGCCTACCGCGGCGCATCACCCATCACCGCCGCGCTTCTCGATGGCCTGACAGAGACAGGTGTAACAATCATGCTGATGGACGCCGGCATGGATACCGGTCCCGTGCTCACCCAGGCCCGGCTCCCTGTCCGGTTGGACGATACCACTGCCTCTCTCAGCGAGCGCCTGGCGGCCCGCGGCGCCGAACTGCTTGCCGCGACGATTCCGGGCTGGCTGGCTGCAGAAGTCGCCCCGCTCCCACAATCCGAACTGCCTGGCATCCCGTCCGTCTGCCGCCTGGTCAAGAAGCAGGACGGTCAGATCGATTGGTCAATGCCGGCCGCACGCATCGAACGCATGATCCGCGCCTATGCCCCCTGGCCGGCCGCCTTTACCACTTGGAAAGGGCAGAACTTCAAACTGTGGCAGGGCCGTGTCATCGCCGGTCGCACCGCCCCCGGCCATGTGGTCGAAGTCGAAGAACATGTCGCAGTGGGAACCGGCGAAGGCTTGTTGGCGCTGCAGGCGGTCCAGCCCGCCGGCAAAAGGCGCATGACTGCAGCCACTTTTCGCAACGGCGCCCCCGATTTCGTCGGCTCCCGTCTGGGCCGATGACCGGCCATTTGCCGTCATAAACCAGATAGGGCATCGCTTCGTGCGATTTGGCAGCCCTGTCGCCGCATGGTATACTCCTGCCTGTGTCGGGGCGTAGCGCAGCTCGGTAGCGCGCTTCAATGGGGTTGAAGAGGTCGGAGGTTCAAATCCTCTCGCCCCGACCAGAATGCAGAGGGAGACGGCATCACTCAAGGTCCAGCCGTGATGTTTTCTCCCTCTTTTGATTTCCTCCAATCCCTTCCCACCCAGGCGGAGGGAGGAGGCAGCTGGTTTCGAAGTCGCCTACGCAGATGGCATACCATGAGAAAAGTTGCAGCGACCGTCCCGCTATCTCCTGCAAAATGCGTGGACACTTTGCCACGGATGATAATCTCGAGAAAACATCCACCATCAGTCGCCGCCTGCCATCGGCTGGAAATTCGTCCAGGCGAACAGAAGCAAATTCAGCCCGCGTTGTCCTCCGCTGAGTTGGTTGGGGGAACCCCATGCCCGATACGAGAGCTGGCTATATGCCATTTCCATCGCGTTTCGCTCGGTATTAGCAGGAACTGAGAATAACGTATACTAACATTCCTGCCGACTGCCGTTACTCTCCAATTAGGCTCTCCGCACCGATGTTGCGACAGAAACAGGTTAAATTAGCCATAATAGTGTTGGGCGTCTGGCTGATGCTGGCAGCCCTCTTAGCTGCCCTTCCCTCGATCTCCGCGCTCTTGAGCTCCGTAAACGGGCCAGACAACAACCGGACCCTCAGTGTGATACGCGTGGAAAGCGGTCAGCCCGGCGTTCTTGAAATCTCTTGGGACGTTCCTGCGGAGACGCCCATCGACTATCGCGTCAGCTGGGCGCCTGTGGGCGAAGAATTCCCTTCAGGGCGTGATGAACCCGGAAATGCCTTTCCAACGGCTCCTACCTACACCGCCATCGGGCTGGATCCAGGAGTGCGGTACCAGGTGCGAGTGCGCGCCCGCTACCAGGATGCCATTGGAGACTGGAGTGCCCCCGTCGAGGCTGTCGTATCCGCTTCCACCTCCGCCTCCACCTCCGCTTCGGTGCCGTCAACTGTGCCGCCGGGTCAGCCGCAAGACTTACAGGCAGACGTCGCGCAAAATAGCGTATCGTTGAGCTGGTCCGCGCCGGCGGACAACGGAAGTATCACCGGCTATCAAATCCTGCGTCGTGACAGGAATGGCGATCCAATAGACCAGTTCTCGATCCTGGTAAAGGACACAGCCAGTCTCGCGACAAACTACGTTGACAGCACCGTCCTGCCGGACCGACAGTACACCTACCGGCTCCTGGCACTGAGCGGGACCGTCCTTGGGTCCGATTACGCTGACGTTGACGCCAACACCCTGGGCATTCCGTTCGCATCTGCCGCGACGCCCACCACTGCACCCGCGGCCCCCGCGGCCCCCGCCACCGAATCATCTGCCGCCGCGCCGGCTGCGGCGCCCGCGCCTACTGCCGTGCTTCCAGCGGTGTCGTCGCAAAGCAATGCGACCCCGATCCCCGTCTCGGAAAGAGACGCATTGGTTGCAATCTTTCGTGCTACCGGTGGTTCCTTCTGGGCGCAGAAGACCAACTGGCTAAGCGACGAGCCTATCGCATCCTGGCACGGAGTGACTGCCGACCAGAACGGAAACGTGATTGAGCTGAATCTCAACAGAAACTATCTGTATGGGCCGATTCCAGCCGAGCTGGGCAGCCTCACCAATCTGAAAACACTGCGAATGCAAGGCAACAGCCTGATCGGTTCGATCCCACCCGCGCTGGGAAACCTCAACGCGCTGACCAACCTGGAACTGCAGAACAACCTCCTGAGTGGGCCGATTCCAGCCGAACTGGGCAAACTCTCCAAACTGGAATGGTTGGAACTGTCAGAAAACGACCTGAGCGGATCGATCCCGCCTGAGCTGAGCAATCTCACCAATCTGACTGTGTTGACTCTGTCACACAACGATCTGACCGGAACCCTTCCCTGGTGGCTGAAGGAGTTTGACAGCCTGCAAATTCTGAAAGTTTCGGGCAACCAGTTCACTGGTTGCATGTCCGCAAATCTGCTCGATATATGGGTCGATGATCTCGACCAGACTCTCATCCCAACCTGTCGTGAGGCACTGACCACCTTCTACTTTGCCACCGGCGGCCCGGAGTGGGAGCACAATACCAACTGGCGGCAGTCAGAAAATTCCCTCGCGCAATGGTATGGGGTAACCACCGACGAAGCCGGACGTGTTACAGCCATCGATCTTTCTGACAATAGGCTTGCGGGCACACTGCCTCCGCGAATTGGCAACCTCGTACATTTGGAAAAGTTGGATCTCTCCGGCAACGAACTTTCCGGGCCAATTCCTTCGGAAATAAGCAATCTGTCTAGCCTGTCTACCTTGTATCTTGCCGGCAACAAACTGACGGGATGTATACCTGCCAGCCTTCGGCAGATAGAAAACAACGATCTCGACATCCTTGGTCTGGAATTCTGCCGGTAATGTCCCCTTCACCGGTTTCCGGTCAATCTTGAGCGACAGCCCCTCCCGGCGCCGGGATTCCCGATCGCAGCCACATCCTCCCGCACGCCCCATGTATTTATGCCCGCGGGCTTTTACGTCTATCCGGGCGGTCGGTCCTTCGGCCCTCCCTTGTGCAGGGGCTGCCCCCCCGCAACGCCCCCCTACAAAACCATGCCTCACCGACCGTGTGCCTTCATCGCAACGTGTCGGCTGGCGAGCATGGCGGCGGCTG
>MKWU01001207.1_pt1 | contig 46368 bp, 26 predicted proteins | sample 809101 | NCBI WGS metagenome assembly MKWU01 (sample SAMN05860141, study PRJNA318959) | sponge metagenome | host: Aplysina aerophoba | place: Slovenia: Piran, Adriatic Sea, Gulf of Piran | collected 2013-05-07 | reverse complement strand
CCGCTCCTGGTGCGGCTCGAGTGCGCTCAGCACCGGCACGCGGTGCTCCGGTGCCGCCTCCAGCCGCAGCTCCATCGCCGCCAGCGACGACAGGCTCCCCAGCCGATCCGGAAAGCTCTCCCACGGCACCCCCTCCCCCCTGGGCCCCCCCCGCCCGCGCCCGCGGCCTGCCCGGCCCCCCGGGCAGCCCCCCCCGCTCGTCCGCGAACAGCAGCGGCGCCAGCCGCTGCCGCATGTGCCACTCCACGTAGTAGGCCAGCATGCACAGCAGCAGGTGCGCCCGCACCCGCCGCTCCTTCCAGTGGAACACCGGCCGCACCGCCAGCAGCGACTTCATCGAGCGGAACGCGCGCTCGACCCGCGCCAGGCTCTTGTACGCCGCCACCGTCTCGCGGTCCCCCAGCGCCTCCTGCTCCAGGCTCGTGCGGATCACGTAGATCCCGTCCAGGCGCCCCTCGGCCCGGATCGACTCGTCCTTGCGCCGCGAGGAAAACGCCCCCGTGCCCTCCTCGAACGTCCATTCGAAGTGCTTGCCCATCTTGCGTCGCCGCAGCCCGCCCAGGCGTCGGTTGAACTCGTCCCGGTCGTACTTGCCGGCTGTGTAGCGCGCCGCCAGCTGGGCCGCCTCCGTCTCGGTCGCTCGCAGCAGTTCCTCCCGCTTGCGCCGCCGCTCGGCCGCCACCAGCGGGTTGCAGCACACCAGCAGGCGCTCGCCGGGGAAGTCCTCGCCCGTCACGCTGGCCAGCCCCCAGGTGTCGAACAGGCCGGGCTGGATGACCTGCTCGTTCGCCAGCCGCCGGATCGTGTCGTTGCGCAGGGCGGTGATCCAGTCGAAGCCGGCTGGCTTGAGGTCCTCGTCGATGCGGGTCTGGGCGATCATGCCGCGGTCCCCGACCAGGGCGACGCGGCGCAGGCCGAAGCGCTCGCGCAGGGCGCGCACCTGGTCGGCGAGGGTGGCGGGATCGGCGGTGTTGCCGGCGAATGCCTGCACGGCGATGGGGCAGCCCTCGGGGCTGCACAGCAGGCCGTAGACGATCTGGGGCCGGTCGCCGCGGTGGTCGCGGGAGTAGCCGCGGGCGGCGAGTTCGCAGCGGGAGCCTTCCAAGTAGGAGGAGCTCACGTCGTAGAGGGCGAGGGGGGCACCGTCGAGGTGGGCGGCGGCGAGCTTGCGCTCGATGGCGTGCTGGCGCGGGGCGAGCCAATCCATGGCCTGGTAGAGGTCGTCGGCGGAGGCGTTGCGGACAGCGAGCAAGGCGGCGAGGGTGGACTGGCCGGCGGGGCCGAGCTCGCGTTCGACGCGCAGCTTGGAGCCGGGGCGGAGCAAGCGGCAGACGAGCATGGCGAGGACGAGGGAGCGGGAGCGCGAAGGCCGGTGGAAGAGGACGCGGTCGAGCCGGAGTTGGCGGATGGTGCCGAGGATGGCGCTGACGGCGCCGTGCTGGCGGGCGGGGCCGGGGAGGAGGCCGGAGCCGTCATTGCCGAGGGGGAGGCGGTTGGCGAGGGCGAGGCGGAGGAGGTCGATGAGGTTCTGGGGGAGGGGGGAGAGGTTGGCGAGAGTGCGTTTCTTGACCTTGCCGTCTTGCCAGTAGGATTCGCGGAGGAGGTGGCAGGGGGCCTTGCGGGCGAAGCTGGAGGTGATGTGCATTGTATGACTAGGTTAGCGAGAAGGGGGCTTGGTCCTTATCTGCTTTAATTAAAACATATTCATTCCATTCTGTCAAGCGAACGGAGCAACAATGTATGACTAGGATTTCAGGTCTGCGGAAGCGGAATTGGGCTGCCAGAGACTCGCTCGCGGCCTTCGCGATCGCGCAAAGCCCTTGAAGGCAAAGAAGTTAGGGGCTATACTCCCTGTGGGTCCGCAAGTGCCAGTCTAGTTACTGGACGGGGTAAGTTGGGTCTATACAATCGAACTGTCAGTCCCATTGGATCTGGGCGCTTCCGACCGGCATGTATCTCCTTGGCATTGAGAGTTCCTGTGACGAGACCGCCGCGGCTGTCGTCGCGGATGGCGAGCGGTTGCTTTCCAATGTCGTTTCCTCGCAGTTCGACATCCATGCAGCCTACGGGGGTGTCGTGCCCGAACTTGCCTCCCGTGAGCACCTGCGAGCGATTGTGCCGGTGGTCCGCGAAGCCTTGAGCAACGCCAGTATCGGGTACCGCGACCTGGGCGCCGTGGGCGTGACCTGCGGGCCCGGACTCATCGGGGCTCTGCTCGTGGGCGTGACCTACGCGAAAGGCCTTGCCGCCGCGTTACGGATTCCGTTGCTCGGGGTCAACCATATTGAAGGGCACATCCACTCGGTAGTCCTTGAAGAGCGCCGCGCCCATCGCGACGTGGAGTTTCCAGCCCTGGCCTTGGTTGTCAGCGGAGGCCATAGCCATATGTTCGCCGTCGACCGGACCCGCGCGAACAAGTACTCGTACCGGTTGCTGGGCCGTACCCGAGACGACGCGGCCGGAGAGGCCTACGACAAGGTCGCCAAGCTGCTGGGTCTCGGATATCCCGGCGGCCCTGTTCTTGACAAGCTTGCCCCGTTCGGCGATCCGGACGCTGTTCGGCTGCCCACGTCACGGATGAAGGGCAACCATCTCGACATGAGCTTCAGCGGCCTGAAAACCGCTGTGCTGAGGTATGTCAGGGATGCTGATTTCCAGGCCGAAATTGAACGTCGGCGGGTCTTGTTCTCACGGGGCCGGCCGACGATCGACGCCTTACGGGAATCCGTCAGCGATGAGTGCCTCGCCTTGATCGCCTCGTTCCAGCGAACGGTTGTCCGGCAATTGCTGCGACGCGCGGAAGACGCCGCCGACGAAGAGCACTTCGCTTCCGTGATCGTGGCGGGCGGCGTCGCGGCCAACTCGGGCCTGCGGCGTGAGTTTTCGTCCCTGCCGGTGCCCGTCTACTTTCCGACCATTGCGTTGTCCACCGACAACGCCGCCATGATTGCGGCCGCGGCCTACCCGCGGTTCCTGCGCGGGGAATTCGATGGCTTCGACCTTGCGGCCCAGCCCTCTCTGCAACTCGCCTGACCGCGGCGAGGTCCGCCACTAGGGCAGCCTTACCTTGTACAGGACGTCCGAGCCCACAACACCGTTCTGGTCGCGAGTCACGATGAAGGACCACTTGCGGTCCGGCGTCCATTCGACGCGGATCGCCTGCTGCTGGGCTGACGAGAGGTCGTAGCTGTAAATCAGGGTGAGGTCTTCCGCGATTTGCTGCTCAGTCGAGATTCGTGCGTTGGGGTTCGCCTCCAGGCCTCCGACCTGAGGGTCCACCTTCAGCCGGCTCACTCCGAAGAAGCGTTGGAGGCGTTGCGACACGGGACGGGCGATCGCCTGGCTGAGCAGGTTGTCGGCCCCGGTTTGCACGAGAGACTGCTGCTCGATGCGCCGCCGCGTTGCGATCCCGGGATCGAACGTCGGCTCCTTGCCGACGACCACCAGATTCACCAATTCATGGAACGGCAGCGGGGGATCGGATCGGTAGGTCAGGTTCAAGCTGCTGCTGGGCCCGGACAGCACAAGGGCGAAGTCGACATCCCTGATGCGCGCCTCGAGTTCCACATTCAACACCGGCTCGGCCCGGATCGGATTTTCGAAGCGGATGTCGCCCCGGGTGATCCGGTAGTGCGTGCCGAGTATGCCGATCTCCCCCCGGGTAATTCCAACGCTGCCGAGCATGGACGGATTGGCCATCGTCCCGATCAGGTCGAGATCGAGATCGGCTTCGATATCGCGTACCAGCGATGTCTCGACCGGTAGGTTCGGCACGGCGCCCACGTGAATGTTGAGCTGCATGCCCTGAAGCATCGGAATGGCCCCCCGGCCATCCACCGGTTGCGCCGGCGCGGCGAACAGGTCGCCGAACGAAATGTTGTTCCGCGTCGACATCCTTGAGATCAGGACTTCGCCGTTCAAGATGCTGCGCAGTCCGACGCCGGAAAGGGTCAATTGCCCGTCGATCACGCTGTTGATCGTCTCGGGGTGAGTGACCCGCATGTCCTCCACGGTCGATTGCAGGCGATACTCGAGATTTGAGTCCTTGTAGGCCACGATGCCGGTCAGCTTCAACGTCCCACCCCCGGACACCGCCGACAGCCCATCGATCTTCCCGATACCTTGATCGAAGGCAATGGCGCCCCGAATGTCACTGAAGCCGAAAGCGAATCCCGGGCTGCGAATCGACGCATTGAGGAGTTCCAGCGAACCCTCTAGCTCCGGATCGCTTAGGCTGCCGTGAACGCGCATGCTGACGTCCGCTGATCCGCCGACCTCCAAACCCTCAAACTGCCCCTGGAGCACTGCCAGGCTGACATTGCCTTCGATTCCGAGGTCCGTTTCGGCTTCATCCCTCAAAGCAAGCAAGCCGTCGATTTCAAAGTCTGCGCCCGGGCCGGTCAGGTGCATCGAATCGAAACGCAAAGCGCCGTGCGTGATGCCCCATCGCATGGGGAACACGTTCGTGACTCGGGCTGCGTTCTCGGCGTTTGACAGCCGCGCGTCGATGTCGTCGATTGTCCCGCTCAGTTCAAATGCCTCGGCGCTTGCCGCCCCGTCGAACACTGCCTGCCCTGCGATCTTTGCCTGAAAGTCCCCGGTCGGCAGGTCAAACAAGTTCGCCAGTCGCTCCGCTCTCAAATCGCGAAACGAGAGGCTGCCTTTGTAGCTGGCCGGGTCGCCCTGGAGTAGCGCGACATGACCGCCCACGCTTCCCCCGAAGGCTGCGGCATCCCAGTCTAGTTCGATGTCCTGACGATCACGCTCAGAACGCAGCTCTCCCCTCCATTGGCCGAGATCCAAGCCGTCCTTGCGCAGGTCCGCCACGACCCAGGATCCTTCCAGCTCGAGCGCATCCAAGGGACGCGTGGGCCGCTCGAGGAGACCGGAACCGCCAAGTTCGAAACTGACCGCACCGGTTATGCCCGGCGCCAGCAGTTGCACCCACGCAAAACTGTCCAGCGGCCACCGGTTGGTCTCCATCTTGAATCGGATTGACTGATCGGCGGGGTCCATGGAGGCCTGGGCTTGCAGGACCGATTCGCCGCGCTCCAAGGAGGCGTTCCTCAACTCAAACCCATCGGCGTCGTACAGCACCTCGGCGGTGAGCCTCTCGAACCGCTCTCCAAACAAACTCGGGGCGTCCACGTTGATCGTGCTCTGCGCTTCCGGATTCCGCAGGGTGCCTGACAGCTCGAGTTCCATGGCCAGCGAACCCTCAATCGGCAGCCCGAATCCGCTTGCCTTGGCGAGTTTCCCGGCGTCAACGTCCGCAGCCGAAACCGCCAAGCTCAGGGTGCCCTCGTCTTGCATGGGCAGCTGGCCGTGCAGGCTGAAGCCTCCCTGCTCGTCGGTCAGCTGGCCGCTACGGACCTCGATGCCTGAGGCGGACAGCGTCCCGGTGACTGCGATTCGCTTCCATTGCTGGTCGCCGAACACGGGATCCTCGATCGAAAAATCCCCATCCAAGATCACCTCGCTCGCCTGGCCCGCCCCTCCGCGCATGCTTCCGCGGAACGAGTAACGCCCGTCCGGCGCGGATGGCGGCACCGTGGCTGCCGGTTGGACCACGGCCAGGACTCGTTCCACAGCCTGGCGCGATGCCATCGAGGCCTCGATCTCCATCTCTCCGTGGCCTGCCAGACCGATCGATCCGGCGGCGCTGACGAGCGCGTTCGGTGTTTCGAGCTGAAGACTCGACACAGTCACAATTCCGTCGCGGCTGCGGTATCGCAGCGAACCGCCGCCTTCGATCGCGAGGCTCGACGCTGCGCCAAGAGGCGTCACGGCGAGTTCCAGCGCGGTTTCGAACCCTCTCGCCAGCGAGCCCGAAGCCTCGATTTCTGCCCCCACAACTCCGTCCCACGGCAGCCGGGTCATCCCGGCGACATCGACCACGGCTCCAATCTGGATTCCGCTTACCGTTCCATCGGCAGAGAAGTGCGGGTCCTTCCGGGAACCGGCCACCAACGCCGATCCGCTGAATTCTCCGCCCAGCGTGAGGCCTGAGATCTCGGTTACCTCAACGCTGCTCCCGTCGCTCTCATACGCCGCATTGAACTCGGCTTCCGCCTCTAGGCCGGCGTACATGATCTGCGTTCCCTGCGCCCTGCCTTCGCATTGCAAGCGAGCGGTTCGCGGATCCCATTCAACGCGTCCCTCGGTGCGCAGCATTCCGGACCACAGCGACGGTCCGCCCTCAAGCGATCTCACGAATGGCCCGATGTTCGCCTCCGCGGAGTAAGTGCCCTCGAACCGGAGCTCGCCCGGACCGGCCAGGGCCCCATGGACTGAAAAGGAATAATCGTCGGAATACAGGCCGGCTTGCCTGATTTCGATTCCCGAGCCTCCAATCGACACCGCCAACTCGGCTCTTGCCGCGGCTGGAGCCAGACCGTCGCCTACACCCCAAACCGGATCCGAGATCGTCGCTTCCAGCAAGAATGCCTCTCGGATGGGATCGTAGTGCGTGCGGAAATCGCTGACTGATCCGCCGAAGTGAGCGCCGTACTCCTCGCCGTTCAGTACCACGCTCCCACCGTTAACCTCGAACTGATCGATCGCCAAGCGCGGTAGCTCACCGTCTCCCGCGGACGTCGGAATGTTGGACGTGCCACCTTCCCCCACAACGAGGTGAACAACCGGGTCGTTCACGCTCAAGGACTCCAAAGATGCCTGCATCCCAAGCAGCGTCGTCCATCCGAGCTGGATCGATGCTTCCGGGACCACGAGCAGTGGCGGCATGCGCGCGCTGTCGCGAGCTCGGATCTCAAGTCCGACGAGGTCGAAGGATAGTCGCGAGTTCCCGGATCGGAACTCGTCGATCGAGACCGTCCCGCCTAAAGCGCGCTCGAGTTCTCGAACCATCGCCTCCCGCACTCGCTCCCTGAACCCGTCGCTGTGCACGAACCGCTCGAACCCGCCCCATCCCAGGCCCAGCAGGAGCGTGGTCGCAAGTCCGAGTCGGAACCGTCGGCTCAAAGAGAGGAAATGCCAGGTCATGGCTGCGGTTCCTCCAGAGCGGATGCCAGGATCTTGATGCGACGCGTGACCCGCAGTTCCTGCAGGCGCCGCTCCAGCAGCACGTTGGCCTGTCGGGCCACCAGGACCCGCGAGATCGTCTCCGCGACGGCCTCGAGCGGCTCCACAGGCTGGCCCATGGCTCTCTGGCGGGGCGCGTATTCCTGCCGGTAAAAGGCCTCGACCGCTGCGGTCTCCGCATCGAGCCCGGTCTCGAAGCGAAACGAGACATACCGTTCGAACGCGATGCGTTCCTCAACGAACTTGCGGCAATCCGTCTCCATGACGCCATAGTGGAGCAGCGCCGCCGCGAAGTCCCGGCCGTCCAGGTACTGATCCGCACGGAGCAGTTCCATCTGCTCTTCAACCTCTTCGGGCTGCGCCCTCAGGAACGGTGCGAACGCCAGGTCCTGCAAGACGAGCCGCCGGTCAATCAGGCGCTGCAGAACCTCCTCGTTCCGTTGCGACCGCTCGCCCAGTTCCGTGCGATTCAAGAGGGCCTCCAACCGGAGGTCGGTGTCGATTTCCGAGACTGTGACCGCCTCGCTACCGACCACCGCTGCGACGCGGTCGAGGATCTCTCCCCGAGCGCCGGTTGGCAACAGTGAAAGTGCCCCCGCCATCGCGGCGGTTCCGAATCGCAGATGACAGCGGTTGTGCACGGTCAGAAGGTCTGTCCCAGGGAGAAGTGGAACTGCAGCGCTCCGATGCGCTGCTCGCGGAAGGTTCCCGTGCCAGTCAGCAGTTGCTCGCGAGTCCCGTCAAAGCCGACGAAGCGCGGGGGGTTCGGGCTGTATGCCAGATCGAAGCGGATCGGTCCGACCGGCGTGCGGTAGCGAATTCCCAAGCCGATGGCATGCACCATGTAGTCGAATTCGAATTCCCGCGCGCCCCCCGGGGTGGTCCGGGCGGGCTGGCTGGGACTGAAGCTGATCCGTCCGGGCCGGGAATAGACATTGCCGGCATCATGAAAGAGCACGCCGGAGAAGTCCGCGCCGGCAAGTGGGAACCGCAGCTCGAGGCTGTTGAGAAACTGAGCGCCCCCGCCGAGCGGAAAGCCGGTGGCCGGATCGCGCGGGCCGGCCTGGTTGTACGCGAAGCCGCGGTGCGAGTTCGCGCCGCCACCGAAGTAGCGCTCGGAGAGCGGGATTCTCGGATCCGGGCGGATTTCTCCTTCGGGATTCCCGCCTCCGATCACCCCGTGTCCGGCCCAGGGCTTGTTGATGCCGACCTGGACAGTGCGTGCGAACACGATGCGAGAACCGATCCGATGGTAGGTGCTGTTTTGCGCGAGCACCCGGGCGAAGTTAGGCTGCCCGCCCCAGTACTTGGACGCCAGGGCGACGTTCACGGTGTTGTACATGCCCGTCGACGTATCTGTCGGGTCATCCCGGCGATCCGAAATGTAGGTTGAAGAAAGAAGTCCGACCCGGACTGGCTGCGAGATCAGGGGCACTAGGAGCGGCTCGATGTTCAGAGTGTTCTCGTCAATAGACGTTCTGCGGTAGGCGTAGCGGTACAAGACGGTGGTCCAGGAATTGAGCTGTTGGGTCAGTTGGGCGGCGCCTTCGAACCGGCGGCCGGTGAACGTGTTGACGTTGCGGAACGTGTCGTACAGGCCGCTCAGGGTCAACCTCCAGCGATCCGACGCGAACCACCGTGGGGCCTCGTAGGTGAACAGGCCCCGTTGCTGCAACAGCGACAGCCTTGTTCGAAGTGACATCGTATGCGCCTTGCCCCGAACATTCAGGCGAGTCACCTCCAGGGTCATGCGGGGACTGAACGTTGCATCGCCGGCGGGATTGGTGAGTTCTGCGGTATTGCGTCCGATGCGGGCGAACTCAGCCCCCCCTCCTCCTCCGACCGCCCAGCGGCGAGCCTCCTCGACCTGGAACAGCACGGTCTTGGCGTGCTCGGTGCCCTCGGGATTCTGGACAGCCACGTCGACCTTCGAGAACACTCCCAGGTCGTAGAGATTGCGTTGGGAGGCGGAGATCCGCGCTTGGGAGAGGCTGGAACCTGGAACGAGCTCGATTCTGCGGTCCACAACATCCTCCCGGGTCCGGTGGGATCCCGAGAGGATCGTCCTGCCGATTAGCACACGGTCCCCGGGGTTGACTGCGTAGAACAGGACGACTTCGTTGGCGGCCTCGCCGGGCTCGGCCCGCCAGTTGAAGGTGACGTCCTGGTAGCCGGCTTCGTAGAACTCGTTGAGAACGCGCTGCTGATCCATCGCGATGCTGGCTTCGCTAAAGGGCTCGCCTGGAGCGGACGAGAAGTCGAATCCAAACTCGTCAACCGGGAACCTCTCAAGACCTGATGTCACGAGCCCGCCGACCAGCGTCTGGACTCCTTCCTCGATGTCGATGCGGACGGTGAGGCGGCCAGAGTTTCCGTCCGAGCCGTTGACTAGCCGCCCGGATACCTCGGCAGCTCGGAATCCATTCGACGAGTACAGGGAGCGGATGGCCTGCAGGTCCTCCGCAAGCAGCGCGTCCGTGAAGTGTCCTCGTCCGGACCGGAGCACGGCCGCCTTCAGTTGCATGCGGTCGCGAATCGCGGCGGTGTCGAAGTACCGGTTTCCGCGGATGTCGACATCACCTGCGCCACGTTTGCTTCCCCGATCGACTCTGTACACGATTGAAATGTCAGTTTCCGTCGCGCGTTCAACCTCGTACTCGACTGACGCGTCGATATAGCCCCGGGCTTGGAACAAGTTCCGCAGGTTGACGTTGCCGGATTCCAGCAAGTCTTCGTCAACCGCTCCGCGGACGAGGACCGGAAGATACCTGCGGAGTTTGCCGAAGGGCATGCCGGTGCCTTCGACTCGAACCCGCATCCGAGGCCCGGAATCGATCGCGACGACGAGCGTCAATTCGCTTTCCGCAGGATTGTATTCCGCAGGTTCGACACGGATGTCGGGCTGCCAGAAGTCCTGCTGCTGGAAGTGCTGCCTCAGCCGGTTGATGCCACGTTGCAGGCGGTCTGGCCTGTATTCCGCCCCTCGCGGCCAGCCCGCGATCGTGCGGACCTCCTGCGCGGTCAGGGGTGCGCTGCCTCCGCCCACTAGCAGGGCGCCGATCCGTGCCCGCGGACCGCTCGAGACATGCAGTGTGACATGAGCCTGCTGCGTTCCGGGGTTGCGCTCCACGATGGGTTCCAGCGCAGTTTCGCGGAATCCGTGGTCGGCGAGCTCCGCCCTCAACGAACGCAATGCATCGGCCAGCTTTTCGTCGGTGAAGAGTTCCCCGAGGCGCAGCTTGGTGGCGTTGATGAGGCGGCCTTCGGAAGGCGGCCGCGGGACGCCCTCAACGCGGACGTTACCGATGAACCAGGCCGGTTCCGTCTGGAATGTCAGTCTGACCCCGCCGGACACGCGGACTGCGTCCGCCCGGACGTCGGCGAATCGCCCGGTCCGGAAGAGTGCATGGATCGATCCTCGCAGCCCGGCAGGGTCGAGCTGCTGCCCCGTTCGCAAGCTCAGGGCGCTATCGACCGAAATCTGGACATCGGGCGGTAGTGCTGGATCAAACAGGATTTCCGCGATCGGAACCCCGAAAGCGTCAGAACCGCTGCAAGGCGCTACGGCCATCAACTGGAGCGCCGGTACGATCAGCCAAGAGCGATGCACCTTTACAACTCGAATTATACGGCGGATGAGGGCAGGTGGCCCGCCCGCCCGTTCTGGCCTCCCGCTCAAGTGAGCCCGCTGCTAGGATCGAGTCGTGCGGGCGGAACAGCCGCCCAGGTGGATATGCAGGCCAGCGACCGCTACGTGCGCCAGTGCCTTCTGCCGGAGATCGGCACGGAAGGCCAGCAGCGGCTCGCCCGCGCGCGAGCCGTCGTGGTGGGAGTCGGCGCGCTGGGGACCGTGCAGGCGTCCCTGCTTGTACGGGCCGGCGTCGGTGAGACGGTCCTGATCGATCGCGACATCGTCGAACTGAGCAATCTCCAACGGCAGTGCCTGTTCCTGGAGCGGGATGCCGACCTCGGCACCCCCAAGGCGGTGGCCGCCGCGGAGGCCCTGCGAGAGGCGAACTCCGACGTGAGCGTGACCGCGTTCGTCAACGACCTGACGCCGTCGAATGCCGATCGGCTACTGGCGTCCGCCGACGTGATTCTCGACGGGACTGACAACTTCGAGGCCCGCTACCTGATCAACGACGTGGCCGTGAAGCGGTCCATTGCCTGGATCTACGGAGCGGCTGTCGGGACCCGCGGTTCCCTGATGCCAGTCGTGCCTGACCGGACGGCCTGCCTGGGCTGCCTGTTTCCGTCCGCTCCGCGCAGGCGGCAACCCACCTGCGACACCGAGGGCGTGCTGAGTTCGGCAACAACGCTCGTCGCCTCCTTGCAGGTGGTCGAAGCGCTCAAGGTTCTCGCCGATCGCCTCGAATCCCTCAACACCCGACTCGTGTCGATCGACGCCTGGACCGGGGAGCGGTCGTCCGTCCGAGCGGACCGTCCCGAACCGCGGTGCATGACTTGCGGCCAGCGGCAGTTTCTCCATCTCGAGTCCGCAGCGTCCCCGTCCGTGCGGCTCTGCGGCGGCGCGGCGGCACGTCCCCCACCCCGAGCCGGGCGCGTCCCCGGCCGTGCGGCTGTGCGGCCGCGATGCCGTGCAGGTGCCTGGCGGGGACCGCGAGCTTGACCTGGCCGGATTGGCCGGGAAGCTCGCGCCCCTGGGCGAGGTCCGATCAAGCGAGCATGCGATGCGATTCTGCTGCCCGCCTCACGAGTTGACGGTGTTTCCGGATGGCCGGGCGATCGTCAAGGGCACGCAGGACCTAGCGCTCGCCCGGAGCCTGTACGCTCGGTTCGTCGGCAACTGAGGAGGGGTTCGCCAGCCTCCTCCCGAGGTTCTCCGCCGGAGAATCGATCGCCGCGTTTGCAGGTGAGTCGCGGTCGGACGAGGGGGCTTCCATGGCGGGTAGTTCGAGTTCGTCGATTTCGCGAAATCGCCCGGTGATCCTGTCCGCGGCCTTGCGCGCGCGCGTGATGTCCTCGCCGGCTTGGCGGATATGGACGGCCAGCTTGTCGATACTGGCTTCGAAGCGCCCGAATTCGGTTCCGAGGGCGCGCAGATGTCCTTGGATCGCATGCACCTCGCGCCGCGTTGCCGCGTCTCGCAGAACCGCGCGAGCGGTCGTCAGCACAGCCATCAGGGTCGTCGGAGAAGTCAGCCAGACGCAGCGCTGCTGCGCAAGTTCCACCAGTTCCGGACAGGCCGCGTGAATCTCGGCGAATACGGCTTCGGCTGGGAGAAACAGGACCGCCGAATCGCAGGTCTCGCCCGGGAGGATGTACTTGTCGGCCACGTCGCTGATGTGGGTCTTGACGTCCCTTGCGAACGCCTTGCCGGCCTGCTGGCGTTCCGCGGCGGGTAGCCTCGGGTCGACCTTTCTGCGGAAATTCGCCAGGGGGAACTTGGAGTCGATGGCAATGTTGCCAGTTGGCTGCGGAAGAAAGAGCATGCAGTCGGCGCGCCGGCCTGTTGACAGGGTGTATTGCATCTTGAAGCTGCCTGCCGGGAGGACATTGCTGACCAGTGCATGGAGCTGCACTTCACCGAAGGCGCCCCGCGAGGATCGGTCCGCCAGGACTTCCTGCAGCGAGACGACGTTGGACGAAAGCTCGGTGAGCCGTTGCTGCGCCTGGTCGATCAGCGCAAGGCGCTTCACGACGTCGGCCTGCGTGCGGTCAGCCCGGTCGAAACCCGTGGACAGGCGCTGCTCGATCTCGAGGCGCAGGGACTGCGCTTGCTCCAGTTGCCCCCGCGCCTGCTCGTCCAGGCGGGCGTCGATCCTCGCCAGCGCCGACTCCACGACCGAATGCCCGGACCTGCCGCGCAGCAACCGCGGCAGGAGGAACGCGACGGCAGCGCCGGTCAGGCCAGCCAGCAGGAGTTGCAGCGGATCCACTCCGCCAATTTAGCAGCCACCTCCCCCGCGGAATCCCGAGTCGTGCGGCTACCCGCCAGGCCGAGCTTGTGCGCGCGGGCTTATGCGGCTTCGACCCAGATTGGACTGGACCATGCCAGTTCGCCGTTGGATTCGAACACCCGCACGTAGTACCAGTCCGCTTGAGCCCCATCCCCTTCATCCTCGAAGCCGAACGATGTCTCCCAGTTATCTCGGAAGACGACCCGGTGCAGCATCGCTGACTCCCAAGGGAATGGTCTCGTGAAGAGCATCTCATTGGATTCGGTGAGTTCCGCGAAGGACTGCGTGAGCGAGCATTTCGTGGGCTTGGTGCAATTCACCGTGACCCGCGTGCTGGCATCACCCTGGACCCGGAGGACGAGCGCCTTTTGCGAATAGTCGTCGAGTCGCTGCTTGAGCGCCGTGTACGATTGAACGCGCACCGAGCGCGAATCGCTGCTGACGATCCTGTCGCGCCGGAACTCATCCAGTGGCCCTGAACTGAAGCACGGGTGGAACGCTTCGATTCGGCCGCCTTCCACTTGCAGCGTGAAGTCCCAGTCGGCTGTTCCGCCCCAGCCCAGTGCCGGCCACGGACCCCAGCCGTACTCGAACCGGACGACGACTGGCTCGTTCCATCGGCTCGCGCCCGGATCCCGATCGACCGGGAAGTCCCGGTGAATGACGCGCCCGTTCTTGACGATCTCCACGCGGTCGACGACATCCCACCCGCGGACGGAGGCGCGGATCTCGCGGTTGCGGGAATAGGGCAGCTCGCTACCCATCATCGCGCCGTTGACGGAGAAGTCGACCTCGATGCGGTCGCCTGTCACCGCGTAGGTCCTGCGGTTCCTGAGGGCGTCGAAGATGGCCTCTCGCGAAAGCTCGTGGGCCTTCACCACGGCCAGGCCCTCGCGATACCCTCCGGGGTAGCCGAGATGGTCGTCAGTGCTGGCGACCACGCCAAAGCGGTGGCCTTCGCTGAGGTAGTGCTGCAGTGTGTGACGGGTCCAGCGCCCGCCTTCGGTGTGGCGCTTGTACGGATGCGGCGCGCGGTCGTGCTCGGCGCAGCCCCACTCGGAGTGAATCTCGAGAACCGGCGAGACTTCGGTGTCGATGCTGGCGGAGGCGGTGCCGCGATGTCCCAGCCGGTTCGACGGATGGTGCGGGACGAGGATGCAGCCCCGCTGCTTGGCGAACGCTTTCAACTCGTCCAGATTCTCGATCAGCTCGTAGTCGCCCTGCAGGTCCGGGAACAGGATGTGGTAGTCGCCTTCGGCGGTTCCGTGCCGCTCGTAGCCGAGGATCGTGGTGAACTTGCCGGGGTCGTCGAACTCCCTTGCCAGCCGGACCACGTCGGGCCATCGCGCCTTGGCTACGGCGAAGCCGTTGCGCCACTTGTACTGGATCCTGCCGTCGTACTCGCCGACATCGGGCCAGTACGAATGCGGCGTGAAGGCGTAGAAGTCCAGGTGGTTGCGAGCCACCTCGAAGCTACGCTCCAGCGTGCCTTGCGCGTACCCGACCTGGTTGTGATTGTGCAGGTCGCCGAAGTAGTTGTTGTACTCGGACCCCGCGGTCGAAACGGCTTGTGCCGCGGCAGCCACAGCCGGGGTGATGGACGCCAGCGCCGCTCCCGTTCCCGACTGCGCGCAATGCCGGATCCAATCGCGTCTGGAGATTGCTTCGATGTTCACGTCATTCCTCGTGCGAGGCGTCGGACAAACGCCCGAGGGCGGGGGAGCACTAATCCTATCACGCGTCACGCGCTTTCTCGGCGTGAAATGCGTTCCGTCACCAGCCGCAGTCCGGTCCGAAAGTGAGACGAACGCACCATGAGCCCGGCGCGTTTCGGTCAGTCCTCGCGATGGTTCGTGCCATCAGCAGCCTGCTGATGGCTCACTCGCTTCCGCCATGCAGATCCTCAGAGGACGACGGTCTACAGGCGGTTCGCGTAGATGTAGAACGCACCTCTCTCGGTACCGTCCGCCTGGATGAACCGGCTCTGCATCGTCGTCTCCCCGGCGGGCAACTCCATCGTGAAGCGCACGCTGGTGGCACCCTCGGGAATCGGTGCCGTCTGCTCTGCCTCACCCACGCGCAAGCCAGCTTCCGTCGCCTCGATCGGGAACTCGGCCGGCTTGTCCCTCTGGAACAGTTCGAATTCGTACGTACCCGCCTCGCTCACGCGGATATACCACGCGCCGTTGGCCGCCGGAGCCTGGGTGACCTGTCGCTGGTTCCAGGGCCCGCCAGGGGTGTCTTCCCCCGGTAGCCAGTCATGCGAACTGATGCGGGCCGGGTTCTCGGCATCCGACCCGATGTCGATGTAGACATGGCCATCGAAGCGATCGCCGATGCGGTCCCACCACTGGTCGTACGCCTCTCGCAACTCGGCAACCACTTCCGGGCTCTCGGCCGCGATGTCCTCCACCTGGCCCGGGTCGCTGGTGATGTCGTACAGCTCCTGGCCGTTCACCAGCCTGTAGCGCTCGGTCATCACCGCGCTCTTGCGCCACTTCTCGGGGTAGGGGATGCGCTGCGAATGCACCGCGAGGGTGCGGTCGTTCCAGTCCCCACCGCGAAGAAGCGGCAGCAGGCTCGTTCCGTCCCAGTCCAGTTCGCCAAGATCGCCCGCGCCCGCGATGTCCGCGAAAGTAGGTACGACGTCGATGTGCGCGGTCAGGTTCGCAATGTCCCGCGGCTCTCCGAGGTTGCCGTCCGGCCAACGCAGGAAGAACGGGACGCGGTGCCCACCGTCGTATTCTGAACCCTTGCGCCCGCGCATTCCGGCGTTGAATCCCTGCCACGCTCCTTCCTCGCGCAGCTTGGCTGCCTGCTCGAGTAGCCTTTTGTTCGTGGCGCCGACGATCTGGGTCGCGTGCGTGTTGGTCATTCCGGCGGCGGTGCCGTTGTCGGTCATGAAGATCAGCACGGTGTTGTCGGCGATGCCGAGTTCGTCCAGCTTCGCGGTCAATCGGCCCATGTTGTCGTCGATGTTCTCGATCATGCCGTAGAACTTGCTCATTGAATCCGGCACGCCGCTCTCCTCATACGGCGCGGAGTACGATTCGTCCACCAGAAGCGGTCCATGGGGTGCGTTTGTCGACAAGTACACGAAGAACGGGGCCGAGCCGCCCTCCGCGCTCTCTTCGATGAAGCGCAGGGCGTTGTCGAAGAACACGTCCGTGCAGTAGCCCTCGTACGGCGTGGGAACCCCGTTGTGCCAGTAGGTGTCGTCGAAATAGTCGTTGCCCCAGTAGTCCGGAGCCTGCCCCACGCCGCCGCCGCCGTGGCGCACGACCTCCTGGAATCCTCGGTCCATCGGCCGGTACGGGGCGTTGTCGCCCAAGTGCCACTTGCCGAAGAAACCGGTCGAATAGCCGGCAGTGGAAAGGATATCCGCGAATGTCCTTTCATCACGGTGCACGATCGAGCGGCCCATGATGGTGTGCCACACGCCCGTCCGGGATGAGTACTTGCCGGTAACGAGTGCGGAACGCGTCGGCGAGCAGGTCGGATCGACATGGAAGTTGGTGAGTCGCACGCTCTCCGCGTGCAGGGCGTCAAGGTTCGGCGTCCGGATCATCGCATTGCCGTGCGCGCCGATGTCCCCGTAGCCTTGGTCGTCGGTGATGACCACGACAATGTTGGGTCGGTCGTCGCCGGGCGCCGCGCAACCGATGGCCAGCAGCGTCACCGCGACCGTCAGCGCCGCTCTCGCGATACCCTCTCGTACGGTGGATGGATGCAACTTGAGATTCGGCATGGTACCGGGCTCGACAATACCACAACCCCGTGGTAGCCGTGGGTACCCGTAATTCCGGGGCGCAAATGCCAGTAGGGACGACGCGGCCCGCCTCCACACTTCGCTACCGGGGGTATATTGAGGGAACTCTTCCTGATCGCCATGTGGAAGCGAGTCTCATACGCCGCAGCGGCTTTGCTTGCCTGCGCCTCATTGGCCCTGGCGCAGCGAGCGGCGCTGTTCCTCACGGATGGCACCCAGATGAATGTCCGCGAGTTCGAGGTCGGCGAGGAGCGAGTGCGGTACTTCAGCCTTGACCGCAACCAGTGGGAGGAGGTGCCGCTCCAGATCGTCGACCTGGCACGCACCAACGAGCACAACCGCCGCGTCCAGTCGGCGGCAGCTGTCCGGGAAGAGGAAACCCGTCGTGAGCGCGTCGCCGAACGGCGTGCGCGCACCGAGCTGCACTCGGTTCCGCTGGAAGACGGCGTGTACTACCTGAAGGGGAAGGAACCTGTGCCCGTGGAGCAGGCGTTCTGGGAACTCGGCAAGAGCACGAAGCGCATATTCTTCAACATCATTTCGCCCGTGCCAGTGATACCGGGAAAGCGCACGCTCTCGATCGAGGGGCTCACGGCCAAGATTGTCACGACAGACCCGAAGCCCATCTTTTACCTACGGCTCGACAGCTTCTCCAGGTTCGGGATTGCACGCATCGTGCCCGAGAGGGGAAAGAACCGGAGGGTCGTCCAGCAGATCATGACGGTATCCGTGGCGGACGAGCAATTCGAGGAGCAGGACGAGGTTGAAGTCTTCCGCCAGCAGCTTGCTCCGCTCGTCTACAAGGTCTGGCCCGTCGAACCCTTGCCGGCCGGCGAGTACGCGATTCTGGATTTCAATCCGGGCGAGACCGACCTTCGCGTCTGGGACTTCTCCCACCGCCCCGACGCCGCCCCCTGACCGAACCGCATGTCGAAGGCCGCGATCGCGTTGTGCCCGTTTCTGCTGGTGACGGGGCTGTCCTGTGCGGGCCCCTCGGAGGAGATCGTGGGCATCAAGCCGGCGCGGCGTGATATCGAGGATGCCCTGACGACGAATGGCCGGATTGAAGCCGCTCGCCAAGTGCCGGTGCACGCCGCCGCGTCGGGCCGCGTGAGCCGCCTCTACGTCCAAAGCGGGGATACGGTTGAGAAGGGCAAGCTCCTGCTGCGACTTGCTGACGAGGGGCAGTCGAACGCCCGCCAAAAAGCGTGGGCGCAGGTCCAGGCCGCCCGCGCCCGCGTCGACTCGTACAAGGACGGCCTGGCCCCACCGGCCGCCGCCGCCCTGGAAGGCGAACGCAACAAGCTCGAAGCTGCGAGAGAGTCCGTCCTCGAGGATCGCGCCCGTCTCGATCGACTCGTGGCTCGAGGAGCGGCGGCTCGTTCCGAGCTCGACCAGGCCAGCCGGAAGCAGAAAGAGCTGGAGGTTGGGATCGCGGCCGTTAGCGCCCAGCTGGAGGCGCCGGTCCAGGCCGCCCGGGAGCGCGAGCTCCTGGCCACCGTCAGCCACGCCGAGGCGGCCCTCGCCGAAGCCGACCAGGCCATCTCGAGCCTCTTGATTCGCGCTCCTCGCGAGGGTACTCTGTTTTCGTTGCCCGTACGCGAGGGTGATTTCGTCGCCAGAGGGGATCTCGTGGCCCAGGTAGGGAATCTTGGCACTGTCCGCGCCCGGATTTTTCTCGACGAGCCTGACTTGGGACGGATTGCACTCGGGACCACCGCTCGCCTCACGGCTGATGCCTATCCGGGAAGGGAGTGGGGTTGCGAAGTCGACCGGCTTGCAACCGAGATCGTGGAGTTTGGCACTCGACGGGTTGGCGAGGTGTTGTGCTCGGCACCCAACCCGGATGGATCGTTGCTCCCGAACCTGGCCGTTGGAGTCAGAGTCGTGACCGATCGAGTCTCCGGAGCCATTAGCGTGCCGCGGGAGGCTGTCCGAGAGATTGCAGGAAATGCTTCGACCTGGATCCTGCAGGACGGAGTGGCTAAGCACAGATCGGTCGAGCTGGGCGTGAGGGGCCCCGTTTTTGTTGAAGTGAGGAGGGGCCTCGACGGGTCAGAGACCGTCCTTCTCGCGGGCAGTGCGACCATTTCGGAAGGGCAACGCTTACTAGTGCGCATGGATGTGAATGATGCGGGGATGTAGTCTCGGACTGATTGCGCTAGCGCTCGGTGGCCTGTCGTGGGCGCTTGCCTCCACGCCTGGCGCGGAGCACTTGGAGGAAGGGCTGCGGCACTACTGGGCCGAGGAGTACGGCAAGGCGGTGACCGCGCTTGAGAAGGCGGTCAGCGCCGATCCGGAGGACTCGATGTCCGCTTTCTGGCTCGGTTCAGCGATAGGCCGGCGCGCCGAGCAGATGACCGGGCTGCGCCGCCTCACTGCGCTCCCAATGGCGAGAAAGTCCCGTGAAATGTTCGAGAAGTCCGTTGCCTTGGATCCGTCGAACGTCGAGACTCTGACGGCATTGCAGGACTTCAATCTCAACGCACCGGGAATTGTCGGAGGCAGCAGGAAGGAAGCCGGGGCCCTCGCGGGCCGGATTGAGGCCATCGACGAGATGAGAGGATTGCTGGCTTGGGCTGACTACTTCGAAAAGACCGGCGACGCCGAGAGTGCCGGCGAGCGCTACGCCATGGCCGAGGAACTCGACCCCGACGCAATCGAGTACCTGCTGGGACATGCGGGGTTCTTGGCCCGCCAAGGCTCGACAGCCGCCAGCGATGCCCTTCTGGAGCAGGCCCTGGCGGCCGAACCATCGAACCCGGCGGTATTGCTCGCTGCAGCCCAGACATGGATCCGCGCGAAGCGCCGGTCCTTGTATCCGCGGGCGAAGCAGCTGCTCGAGCGCTACCTGGCGAACCCGTTGCAGAAGCCGAGTGCCGAGCCGGTGTCCCATGTGCGCAAGCTGCTGAAAGGGATATGACCGCCAAGGCCCCTCTGGCGTACGGGGAAATCGTCCGCACAGCGATCGGTGCCCTGCGCGCGCGGCGCCTGAGGTCGTTCCTGACCGCGTCGAGCATGGCGGCGGCTGTCGCCGCGGTGTCGCTTGTCGCCACCGTAGCCGCGACCGGAGCCGACTTCGTGCTCGCGCAGATCCGGGGGGTCGGACCCAACCTGGTTTACGCCTACTACGAGGCAGGGGGCAACGTGTCGGCATCCCAGGCGGACTACATCAACATCGCTGACGTCGACGCTGTCCGACGGCGTCTCGGCAGCCTGGCCTCGGCCGTGGCCGGCGTGACGAGTTCCTGGGACTCGATATTCGTCGACGGCCAGCCAATGCAGATCCGCGTCCTCGGATCGAGCGAGGCGTACCGCTTCGTGCGGAACGTGAAAGTTCACGAAGGCCGGTTCCTGGAGGCTACTGACCTGGAATCGAGGGCCAAGGTCTGCCTGGTGACTCCCCAGCTCGCAGAGAAGCTGTACGGACCTGCGGCGGGGGTGGTCGGACAGACCCTTAAGGCCCACGGCCTGGAGTTCCAGGTTATCGGGGTCTTCTCCGAGAGCGTCGAGACGTTCGGTCAATCCGAGGTGGCGGAGTCCTCCGTGCTCGTGCCTTCCACAGTGCTGCAGTACTTCCAGGACGTTGAGCGAGTGGACCCTCTATACGTGGCGGTCAGCTCGCAGGACCGGGTTGACGAGGCCGCGGTGCTGGTGCGCGAAGTCCTGGAGTCGCGGCACCGGCCCGGCTCGCTCTATCGAGTGGATACGCTTTCAGGCCTGCTGGCCGCCGCGGAGAGAATCCTCCTTGCGCTGAATCTGGCGATGGTCCTGGTCGCATCGATCACGCTCGTCGTCAGCGGCGTGTTCATCATGAACACGATGCTGATCTCCGTCTCCGAGCGCACGGGCGAGATCGGGATCAGGAAGGCCGCTGGCGCCACCCGCCGCGATATCCGGCTTCAGTTTCTTGCTGAGGCCCTTGCGCTAGCCGTGCTCGGGGGGACTTGCGGCCTGGCGCTTGGGGTCGCAGTTCCCTGGGCAGCGTCCCAGGCCTGGCCTGCGCTGCCGGTGCGCGTGCCGCCAGGCTGGGCTGCCTTCGCCTGGCTGTCCGCGGCGGTAGCTGGGTCGTTCTTCGGCCTGCTTCCCGCGACCCGCGCTTCGAATCTAGACCCCGTGGAGGCCCTTCGCCATGAATAGGTTTCTTGCTTGCTTCTTGTTGATCGCCGTTCGTGCCGGCATCGCCGCCGACGGACCCGTCGATCGCCCGATCGGGCTGCGCGAAGTCGTGCAGTTGGCGAACGCCCAGAACCCGGAGGTGCAGCTGGCAAGGCTCGATGTCGAGAAATCCGAGAGCGATCTGCGTCTGATCCGCACGGAGAGGTCCGTGCGAGTGAGCGCGGCTTCCGGGCTCGGAGCCACGTCCGGCATTCCACAGAGCATCCAGGGCGCGACACCCTCAGTGGCTCAAGTCACCTTGCGCCAGCCGTTGCTGGATTTCGAGCGGCCCCGGCGTGCGCACGGCACCCGCGCGCTGATCGAATCCGGAGAGCATGCCGCGACGGCGACCGCAGAGAAGGCCGCCCACCGTGCCGGATCCCTGTATCTGGATTTCGAACTCGCGTCACGCGAGATCGAGCGTCTCGAGTCGGAAGTGGCAAGCTTCGAGCGCATCGAGGGGCTGACCGTGGCGCGGGTCGAGGAGGGGTCGGAGATTCCTCTCGCCTTGGCGCGAGTGCGGCTTGACCGGGCGCGGGCCACCGAGCGTCTCGCAGCATCGGTTGAGCGCTTCGACCTGCTGGAGGCGGACCTGCGCTGGACGCTCGGCCTCGGAGAGGGCGTCCGCCTGAAGCCATTGCCCACCGACACGGACGGCAGCCTAGGAGTGCCGCGATCGCTTTGGCCGACGGTACACCCGAGCAGCCCCGTGCACCCCGAGTTGGCCGGGATCGACGCGCGGATTCGGGCTGCCCGCCACAAAGCCCGCGAGGCGCGCTCGGCGCGCTACCCCAGCCTGGACATCGTGGGCCAGTACGCGATGCTGGCGCGGTTCAACAACTATGACGACTATTTCCGCCGGTTCGAGCGGCACAACTGGCAGGCCGGCGTGGCGTTGCAGGTCCCTCTATTCACCGGGAGGGGCTTGGCGGAGCGTGTGGCCAGGGCGCGGATCGAGGAGCGCGAGCTCGAGATCCAGCAAGAGGCCAAGAGAGCGTCGATCGACATGCAAGCAAGGCGGGCCGTGGTCGCGGTTCGCGAAGCCGAGCGGCTGGGCGGGCTAGCTCAGCAGGAATTGGATTATGCCCGGGAGAGTCTTGATGTCTTGATGGCACGGTTCGACGAGGGTTTGGTCACGCTGGCCGAGGTCGAGCGTGCGCGCGTGGTCGAATCAACCGCATGGGGAGCGTTTGTCGAAACCCGGTATCGGCTGGCGAAAGCCAGGCTCGCACTCGCGTACTCGTCTGGTAGATTGGGGGCGGCGTTTACCGACTGATTGGTCAGGCGCGGTTGCCGGCGGGTCACACGGCATCCCTGCAAGCAAGAATCGCCGCCGGCCCGAGCCGCTGCCGAGACAGGTGCAAGGACCGTATACAGCCGATAGGTAAGTTCCCACGATGTTGGAACGGAATACGAAGTCCGGTCGCTTGACCTCAACGCTGGTAGCAGTCTGCGCGGTACTGGCAAGCGGTTGCTCGGACCGTGGGATTCCCCCGCTAGAGGAGCCGGTATTGGAGGGGGTCGCTCCGGCGGTGCGGCAGCAACTCAGATCGGCCTGGGAGCGAGCGAAGGCCGCACCCGTGGACGCCGCAGTCGTCGGCGCGTTGGGGCGCGCACTGTACGCGTACGGGCAATACCAAGCGGCGGCTCAGTGTTTCGACCGCAGCCGGGTCCTGGATTCGCAGGAATTCGAATGGGTTTACTTGCTGGGTGTGACGCAGACCGATCTCGGCCAGACCGAGGAAGCCCGCGACTCGCTCCGGGCCGCTCTAGCGCTCCGACCGGATGACCTTCCGGCGGCGCTGCGACTCGCGGACGCGATCGAGCAGTCGGGCGACGCGGATCGCTCCCAAGAAATCCTGGAGGCGGCGCTCCGGCGCTCTCCGCGGAGCGCAGCGGTGCACTACCGGCTGGGGCGGCTGACTGCGTCCAAGAGCCCGCAGGGAGCGCTCGATCATCTCGAGAAGGCAGTCGACCTCGAGCCGGGCTATCGCGAGGCCCATTACGCTCTCGCCAATGCCTACCGCGCGATGGGCCGGGACGAGGATGCCGCGGCGCAACTCGCCATGTACTCGCAAGCGGACGCGACCGCGCGCCGGCACTACGCGGATCCCTTGATCGAGGCGATGGACTCCATCCGAGCGAGCAGCGCCCAGGCGTCTTTCGACGAAGGTCACGCCCTTGGCGCCCAGGGCGACCTTGAAGGTGCGCGTTCGGCATACCAGGCCACGTTGGAAATCGACCCGGGCTACGCGCAAGCCCACGTGAACCTCATCGCGGTCTACGGCGAGCTCGGTAACCATGGGCTGGCCACCGAACATTACAACCGCGCTGTGGGACTGAATCCCTCGATCGCGGAAGCCCACTACAACTATGGTGTGGCGCTCCATTTCGCCGAGAACTATCAGGGTGCTGCGGACGCGTTCGCCAAGGCGCTCGATGTCAATCCCCAGGACGCCAACGCCCACGCGAATCTCGCGACGACGTTGGAACGGCTGGGGCGGGCAGGCGAAGCATCCCGCCATTTTCGTCTAGCCCTGGAGCACAATCCGTCGCAGCCGATGGCGAACTACCACACCGGGAGGCGACTCGCCGATGCCGGCCGGTTCCGCGAGGCGCTCCCGTACCTCGAGACCGCCGTGGCCAACGAGAGTTCCGGTACGGCGTTGCACGCTTTCGTACTCGCGCTTGTGTACCGGCAGCTCGGGCGGGCCGACGACGCCCGGAACTCTGCGCGGAACGCCCTGGCGCTCGCCAGGGCGCAGGGTCACGCCGATCTCGCGACCGAGATCGTGGAGCAACTCGACCCGTGATCCAGTTGCGGCACGGGCCTACGGTCCTGGCGCCTGGTCCCGGCTAACGCCGCTGTCCGGCACAGCTTCCACCCGGAGGGTCATTCCGTCGCTTCCGGTGACCCGGATCTGCTGTCCGGCTTCCACTGGCGCGACGCTCACGGCTCGCCACAGTTCAGGCCCGATGCGGACGAGACCCTTCGGCGAAAGATCCTCCTGGGCCGTCCCAAGGGATCCGACCAGTGATGCGGTGCCAGTGGACTTGCTGTCTTCGTACGCTCTTTTCAGTAGCGGGTACAACGCGGCATCCTTGGCAATCCACAACATTGCCGCCAGCGCGCTGGCCCAGATCGGCAATGAGAACCAGTAGGTGGCCGCGGCAAGCAAGATCGCGAGCAGGCCCAGGCCGGGGAGCTGGTAGACCAGGTACCGCTGCCAAGCCTTCATCCGATGTCACGCGTCAAGCTTCACGATGCCACACGTTCGATACCGCACCCGATCGGCTAGCGTGTACGCGACGCTGGCTTGGGGACGAGCGCGTGTTGAATCGCGGTTGTCGGCATGCTAGCGTTGAACCGTCGCAATGAGATCCCAAGCAACCGCAACGTTCCTCTCCCTGGCGTTCATCGCGGCCTGTGGCGCCGCGCCCGAGACCAAGCACGCGGCCTTGATTGTCGATGGCCAGAACAATCACCGAATCTGGCCGGAGACGACGCAACTCATCAAGGGCTACCTCGAAGAGACCGGGCTATTCAGCGTCGAAGTCGCCACGACCCCGCCGAAAGGCGGTCCCATGGACACCTTCCGGCCGACCTTCTCCGAATACGACCTGGTTGTGTCCAACTATAACGGCGAACCCTGGAGTCCGGCTGCGATGGAAGACTTCGAGGCATTCGTGGCCGGGGGCGGGGGATTCGTCTCGGTACACGCTGCCAACAACGCGTTTCCCGACTGGACCGCGTACAACGAAATGATCGCCGTCGGCGGATGGCGCGGCCGGACGGAACGGCACGGGCCGTACATTCGATTGCGGGACGGCAACTTCATCCTCGACGACACTCCGGGCAAGGGTGGCAGCCATGGCACGCGTCACGAATTCCGTGTCGACATCCGCGACTCGGACCATCCGATCACCCGGGGCTTGCCGGAATCCTGGATGCACGCCACCGACGAGCTGTACGATCGCCTGAGGGGCCCCGCCAGAAACGTCCAGGTCCTGGCGACGGCGTTCTCGACGGTGGAGACCAATGGGACGGGCGAGCACGAGCCCATCCTGATGGCAATTCGATATGGCGAAGGCCGGATCTTCCACACGACCCTCGGTCACGCCATTGTGTCGCAACGATGCAACGGCTTCATCGCGACGCTGCAGCGCGGAGCGGAGTGGGTTGTGACGGGAGCGGTCACACAACCCGTGCCACCGGAATTTCCGCCTCCTGACCAGATCAGCGTGCGCCCCGAGTAGCGGTTGCCAGTCCACGCTGGAACGATCTCTGAGGACGAAGCATCGCGCCAAGGCTAGGTCGAGCTTGAGGGATCTTCGGGTCCGCGCTCCGGCGGCCCGAAAGCCTGGCGGACCTTCTAGAACGTCACCCTCGTCATGAACTGGAATGTTCGCGGAAAGCCCCGGTTGCCATCGATTCGCCCGAAGTCTCCGGATCCGAAGACGGTGGACGGCCCGCGCCAGTTGACGCCGTTGAAGATATTGATGAATTCGAATCGAAGCACGAGATTCGCGCCTTCGGAGATCGCCGTGCTCTTCTCGAGCGCGACATCCCAATTGACGAGTCTCGGGGTTCTGGCCGTGGCCGTCGTTCGGGGAGCGGAGCTCAACTGGAGGCCTTGGGTCGGAACCACGGAGCCTGCGGTCACGTAGTGCGAGACATTGCCGGCCGGGTCGTTCCCGCCGGACACTTCGGCATTGGCGGGGCGCTGGTGGCTGAAGCCGTACGCGCTCAGCGGGTTCGAATTCTGGGTGATCACGAGCGGAAAGCCGCTGCGTGCCGAGGATGACAGCGAGGCCGTCCAGCCTCCCATCAGCCTGCCCCTGCCGGGCAATTGGTGCATCAGATTGAGGTTGAGGCTGTGCGGGACATGGAGAATCGAAGGCGAGTAGTCCTGCTCCAGCACGGGGCATTTCCCGAACGCGCACTCACCCGGGGTGTTGTATGCGGTTCCCGTTTCGCTCTCCGTCAGGGTATTGCTCTCGTAGATGTTGTCCAGGTGTCTTGTGAAGGTGTAGTTGATCCGAGCGCCCCAGCGATCGCTGAATCGCTTTTCCAGCTCTAGGCGTACCGAGTGATAGCGCGACCTGCCGGCGCTCACGTGACGCGCGTAGACGTTGCGGAAGTGCGGGTAGGGTCGCAGGAGCTGCCCGAGCGGAAGGGTCTCGTCGTGGGCGAAGGGTCCGAACTGCGAGTTGCCGTGGAAGGGATTCGGGTAGGGTTCGTTCAGCCGGGCCCCGAGCGCAAGGTGCGAGTCGGGCAACTGGTTGATGTTGATCACCGAGTTGCGGGTGCCCCCGATCGGCAAATTGGTACCGGTGCTACCGACGTACCCGGCCTTGGCCACCAAGGCACTGCCAATGTTGCGTTGCAGGTCCAGAGACCACTTCTGGATATAGGGGGAGTCGCGGAATTGCTCGTTGAAGTAGACATCGCCGCCGACGTTCTGGAGGCGCCCACGGGCGTTTCCCATGGGGCCCAGAATGCCGTGCGGGAAGGGATTGGATGCGGACGCTTCCGGCGGCGTGATGCCGTCGACGCTGGTCTCGATGTTGGTGACCGCAGTGTAGCCATAGGTGCCGATTTCCGAAGCTCCCGTGCCGGACGGTATCGCGTACGGAGCCCAGAAGACGGCGTATCCCCCCCGCAGAACGGTACCTCCGCTCAGGCTGTAGGCGAATCCGATCCTGGGTCCGACCTTGATCGGCGGTGGGTTCCATTGGTGGGTCGGGTTGCCGTCAACGCCCGCGTACATCAGTCCGCCCCGCAACGGGAACCCCGGTAGTGCCGCTTCGATTTCAGGCGCCAGCGACGCTTGCACGGGAAATGGGCGAGTTCGCTCCCATCCGACCGCGAAGTCATTCGTGTCTTCCTTCAGACCCGTTTCGCGCTCGATGCGCAGTCCGAGGTTGAGCACGAGGTCCGGAGTCGCTCTCCAGTCGTCCTGGATGAATCCTCCGAAGTAGTCCAAGAAAAGATCGGCCTGCGCGCCCAGCGTTGCCGTGCCGCCGGCCGGCACACCGACCAGCAGGTCGGCCAGTGCGTTGCCAGAACCGACTTCAGGGCTGGTCGGGTTCGGGCCCTGCGTGAATTTCCTGCCGAATTGCAACGCGAAGCCATTGCCGAAATGGAAGGTGCTCAGGCCCAGCCGACGCCACTGCCCGCCGTACTTCAAGGTGTGGTTTCCGACGAACTGCGAAAACGTCCCGCTCACCTCTCGGGACAGCCACTGCGTGTCGTTGTTGCTGCTTGATCCGTGGGTGTGCCCGTCGTCACCGTATTCCGCGATGTGAATCAGCGGAAACTGCCCCTTGTAGCCCTCCTGCGCGTAAATCTTGTCCAGGAAGTCTCCCTGGATTCCCAGTTGGTCGCGGACCTCGCGGTCACCATATACCGAGCTCTCGCGAGAATCGTTGAAGTAGGTCTGGCCGTACCTCAGGTTCAGAACCGACGTTGGCGTGACGACAAACGTGTTGTTGATCGCCACGGCATGAACGTCTCGACCCAGGACGGAGGCGCTGAGGGCGAATGGTGGCGAGGACTCGGAATTGAGAAGGTCCCGGTAGTGGCCAAAGCCGGGTTCTTCCGACGTGTAGTACAGGTAGGTCGCGGTGAGTTGCCACTTGTCAGTGACCGCGTGGTTGAGGTTGCCCGTGGTCTGGATCGCCTGCACTGTCTGGACCCCTGAAGTCGACCGTAGCCCGCCTGGGCCGAGGCCCGCCAGCAGCCGGGCCAGCGCCGCGCCCGCCGGATCCACCCGGGGCCCCGGGATGCGATTGTCAGGGAACCAGTTCCTGTTGCCGTTCTCATCTCTGTCGAACGGATCGAAGATCCGCGACCCGCTCTCGGAGAAGTCGCCGGCCGTCTCGGCCTGTGTCGGGATCGCGATCGACGTGTTCTCGACCGCATCGTCGGAGAAGCCCTCGGCCGCCAGCCAGAAAAACGTCCGGTCGCTCACGATCGGACCCCCGAACGAGCCTCCGGCCAGATTGTACGGAGCGTTGCTGATGTCTTGCTGGTCGAGTGCGCCGGAGTCGAACTCCTGCTGCTGGAAGTAGCCCAGCTTCCTCCAGAACGTGTTCAGCTTTCCGGGCCGGAACTGGTACAGCGCGCTGCCCGCCCAGCGGTTGGTGCCGCTGCGGTGAATCGTGTTGAACACTCCTCCGCCAGTGCGGCCCATTTCCGCATCGTAGGTGTTGGTTTGCACCTTCATTTCTTCGACCGCCTCGAAAATCGGAATGATCACCGAACGGTTGCGCATGTCGGTCATCGAGACGCCGTCGAGCGTGTAGTTGTTGCCACGGAGGGGGCCGCCTCCAAGCGACAGCAGCGAAGAATTTGTTTGATCCGATTGCTTGACCCACACGGGGTTTCCGGTATGCACGACATTGGGAGTCGTCACCGCCATGATGAAGACATTCCGACCGGGGGACGGGAGGGATTCCAGCTGCGCGCGGTCGATCGTTGACGAAACCGAAGCGGTCCCGCTCTCCACCAGCGGACCTGCCCCCGTGACCGTAATGGTCTCGTCGATGCCTCCGACCCTCAACACTAGGTCCAACACCAGCCAGGACGAGATGCCGACACCCAACCGCTCCTGCACCAAGGGAGCGAAGCCCGCCAGATCCACTCTCAGCGTGTACTGCCCCGGCTGAAGGTTTGCGAACGAGTACTCGCCCGCCGTGTTGGACACGGTACTTCGGGCCCCCCCGGTTTCCTCGTTCTCGAGAGTGATTGCCGCTCCGACGAGAATTCCGCCATTGCCGTCCCTGAGGGTACCGCGCAGACCGCCCTGAAAGGTCTGTCCCTGAGCAATCGAGGCTGGCCCCACGGAGTAGAGGACCGCGACTGTAAGCAAGTAACGGATCCACTGCGGCGCCCGTCGACGGCTGAGCCTTCGGATTCTCATCATCGATCGACCTCGGGCACCTCAAGCTGTGTGCCGACGGCCGGTGGGCAGGACAAGCGTCCGGTCGCCGACACGCTGGTCGTCTTCAAGCCAGAATACCGGATCGTCCGGCGACAGTCGTCCAACCCTGCACTGCACAGTGTCCCGTGGATTGGCGTTAAGTTCCCCCATCTTGAGTTCGAACCCCACCAGCCAATCGTCACCTATCTCTCGATCCGCTCACGGGTGGCAGCAACCGGAAAGGGCCATGGAGGCTGTGGCATGGATTGGAGCTCATTCTGCGCACGGAATAGCCGCCATTGCCTTGCGAAACTTTCCTCATACCCACCACCGCCACTGCGCTAGGCCGGATCCTGCACCATCACACCGCCAGATCCAACGATCGAATCGGCCCCTGGCGCCGCGGCCTCAGAGCTGCGATCGACATCGGCTACGCCTCACTCGTGTAGGAGCGCGGACAAACTGCAATTGTAATGATGACTAGCGAGAGGGCGAGAGTTGGCGTTCAAGCTCCGATACTGTCTCCTCCAAGGGCATGCAATATTTCGAGACTGGACCTGGGGAACCTCGTCAATGAGGAACGCATTGGGTGATTCTCGCAGTCGCGCGGTCTTCCCGGGCTCTTGGTAGGCAACCAATTCGAAATCTACTTGGATAGCGGCTTGGCAGGGATTGATTTCCTGAACCCTCGTGGTCCAAGGACACGCCCAGCACGCACCCCGGCCACAACCTGGACCGGATGCCGCACCCGCCGCGGCTCGCAGCAGTAACTCACTGCCATCCGAACCGAATCGCGAGCCGTCAACCCGGCCGACCATTCAACGCCGTCACAGATACCCGGAGAAGGTCCAGAGGAGAATATGCGTCATCGCCTGCTCTCGTCGTAGACTTGCTTCGCTACCCACGCGTCGATCTCGTCTTGGTCCGCTCCCAGCGCCTTCGCGGTGTTCGGGTGTACGGGGCGCTCGCCGCGGGTGCCGGGCCAGGCTGGCCCGGGGTGCGGGGCGTGCCAGGCACCGATCGCGCGAACGAGTTCGTCGGTCAGCGATTTGCTGGCATCGCTGACGTCATGGCTTTCGGAGATGTCGTTGTCGATCGCGTACAGCTCCGGTTCGCGGTTAAGTATGCGTACCAGCTTGCTTTCGCCCGTCCGCGTGGCGTATTGCCCACCCTCGTCCGAATACCAGTAAAGCTGGTCATGGGGTGCTTCGGACTGGGCTCCGGTCAGATACGGCATGAGATCGACGCCGTCGAGGTTTCCAGGTAGCTCGATGCCGGCGGCCGCCACGGCCGTTGAGAAGATGTCTAGCGCGCTAACCAGAGGCTCGTATCGGGAACCGGCCGGAAGGCGCCCAGGCCACGAGACGACGAATGGAACTCGCACGCCGCCTTCGTATACCGTCCCCTTCGTTGCTCGCAGCGGCGAGTTGTTCGAAGCGTTGGCCGGGGTTGGACCGCCGTTGTCGCTCAGAAAGAACACCAACGTGCTCTCAGTCAAGCCGAGTTCCTCGACAAGCGAGAGGACCGCGCCCACGCCATCATCCAGGGCAGTGACCATTGCGGCATAGGTTCGTCGCCTGGGGTCTGCGATCGAATCGACCCGCGCAAGCGCTTCCGGTGGCGCTTGCAGTGGGCCGTGAGGGGCGTTGTAGGAGAGGTAGAGAAAGAACGGACGCCCGGAGTGACGGCGGACAAAATCGAGAGCAGCCTCAGAGAGTTGGTCGGTCAGGTAGCCCTCGACCGGGATCTTCCCACCGTGTGCGTCGAGCGGAATCAGGTACTCCCGTGCGTCTTCTCCGTTGGACTTGAAGTAATCGTGTCCGCCCCCGAGCAGGCCGTAGAATTCGTCGAATCCACGCTGGAGCGGATGAAATGCCGGTCCGTCACCCAAGTGCCACTTTCCCACCACCCCGCTGACGTAACCGCCTGGCGCCAGGACTTCGGGCAAAAGAGTTTCCTCCAGCGGCAAGCCCTCTCCGGCGCGAAACTTGGGATTGTGAATATGGCCGAATCGATGCTGATACCGGCCCGTGAGCAAGCCCGCCCGCGAGGGGCTGCAATAGGGGTGAGTCACGTAGGCATTGGTGAAGCGGATTCCGGCCGCTGCCAAGCTGTCGAGATTGGGTGTCTCGAAGTCCTGCAGATCATGGAACCCAACGTCTGCGTAGCCCAGGTCATCTGCCAGGATGAGGACGATGTTTGGCGGGAGGCGCGATTCGGCGGGCTCGGTTCCCGAGGGCGGGCCGGAACAGGCCAAACAAAGGGAGACGGAAAGCACCAGATTTCGCACAGCAAACACAGTGGCGCAGTTGCACGTCGCCTGTAAAGCGAAGGCGTCGCGCAGTCGCGCCCGAGCGGGCCAATGGACTGCATGAATTGGCATTGTGAATCAATTCTGGCGCCGCCAGGCAAGCGATAGGACACAGTCTACACAGGGCCGGGTTTCTTGTAGAACGGGGGGGAGTGCGGGTCGGGCTCCGCATCTTGAAGCCGGAGACGGTTCACTAGCTGCGCCGTGACTGAGGCTCCAGTGTCAACCGTGGCCAGTCGCTAGAGACGTGGGAGCCGACCGCGCGGGCGGCTGATATGCTACCCAATAGCCGGACGGACTTCTCCCCTGAATGATCCTCAAGGGGGTCCGTCTGAGTTCGCCATCCAGGCCTGTGCCCGACGCGGATTCTGCCCACGCTCAGGTAGTGCGCAAGGCGGGCGTTGCGAGCCTGGCGGTTGCTTTCAGCAGGGTTGCCGGGCTGGCCCGAGAGATTGTCTTTGCCGGACTGTTCGGCGCCGGCCTGCAACAGGACGCGTTCGTCGCCGCGTATCGCATCCCGAACCTGCTGCGCGATCTCCTCGCGGAAGGCGCGCTGTCGGCCGCGTTCGTCACCACCTACTCCCAAACGCTCTCGACCGAAGGCAAGGAGGAGGCTTACGCGCTTTCCAATCGCCTCACGACCCTGCTCGTGCCAGTCTTGATCGTGATCTGCGTTCTGGGAACAGTCTTCGCGCCGCCGTTAGTGAACTTAATGTTCCCTGGCTACGCCGAGATCGAGGGCAAGTACGAGCTCACGGTTCTGATGACTCGGGTAATGATGCCGTTCCTCCTTCTCATTGCGCTTGCTGCCAAGGCAATGGGTGTGCTCAACTCGCACGGCAAGTTCGGTATTCCGGCCCTGTCTTCCGGTTTCTTCAACATCACGTCTGTCGTTGCCGGTCTCCTGCTCGGATTTGCTGTTGGGCCCGGACTGGGCATCGAGCCGATCGTCGGTATGGCCATCGGCACCCTGCTGGGCGGCGGCGTGCAATACATCTGCCAGATACCCGCCCTCCGACGTACAGGGCTCCGCTTCCGTCCGATGGCGGGGTTTCTGGATCCTGGCGTCCGCCAATTGCTGCGCCTGATGGGCCCGGCCACGATCGGGGCGTCGGCCGTGCAGGTCAACGTGATGGTCAACAGTATGTTCGCTTCCCAGCTCGCGGGTTCGGCCGAACAGACCATTAGTGGCCCAGTGTCATGGCTCGCGTTCGCGTTCCGTTTCATGCAGCTGCCCCTCGGCATGTTCGGGGTTGCCGTCGCGGCGGTAACCCTGCCTCTGATTTCCCGAGACGCGAGCGAGGGCAGGATCAACGATTTCCGGGAAACACTTTCCAAGTCCCTTGGCCTGATGTTTCTCCTCACGATCCCGTCGGCAGTAGGGCTCTTCATTCTGAGCCGACCCCTCGTTGGTGTGGTCTACGAGCGTGGGGTGTTCACGCCATTTGATACGGAGCAGACGGCCCTGGCCTTGTCGTCGTATTGCCTGGGACTTGTCGGATACGCTTCGACGAAGTTGCTGGCTCCTGCGTTCTACGCCCTCGGCAACGTGCGAATCCCGATGTTGGTGTCGGTCATGTCCGTCGTGCTGAACTTCAGCCTGAACAAATTTTTCATTGACACCCTCGGTCTGGGCCACTGGGCGCTTGCACTCTCGACATCGCTCGTGGCGAGTCTGAACTCCGTCCTTCTCTTCGCCTTCATGAGGGCACGGATCCATGGCGTGGGAGGAAGGCGGTTGCTGGTGTCCGCGGGGAAGATCGGGCTCGCCTCAGCCGTCATGGGCGCTTGCTGCTGGGGCCTCGCCGAGCTAGTCGAGTCGTGGATCGGACCGGGTACGTTTGCCGGTCGGCTCGCGGTGCTTGTTGTCGCGGTGCCCTCTGGCGCGGCCGTGCTGTACGCGCTCTGCCGCCTCATGCGGCTGCCCGAACTGGACTTCGCCCGGAGAGCCGTCCTGGCCCGAATCAGCAAGCACGCCGGCCAAGAAACCTAGCTGGTGCATGCGAGCGGATTGCGTGACGAAGCGCTGGACGGCGGCTCGACCCTAGTTCCTCGCACAAGGCTGCCGGCATACTTCGTAACAGCGAACACGACTGGGATGATGACCCTGCCGCTTGGGTGAGCTGGCAGCGCAGCGGCGATCCACGGCGCGTTGGATAAGACAACGCTCGTGCTCCTGGATACAACAGTCCTGATCGATTACCTGCTCGGAAGACCAGCGGTTGAGCGGGTCACCTCACTGCTTGCCCATGGCGACACGCCATGCACTTCCCCGGTGAACGTCGAGGAGATCATTCGGTGTCTGCGTGCGCCGGCAACCGCAGCGGTAGAGCAGCTCTTCGCTGCACATCCTCAGTCCTTTCGCGCGAACGCGGCATCCAGGTCCGCCAGCGAAATCTTGAGCGTTTCCACCGTTTGCTTTGCGCCCGAGAAGGAGATCAGAAGATGCCCGTCATGCTCAATGATGTGCGGATAGTCGACGTGCCGGCCTCCGACCAGGTAGAACATGCGATCGTAGACGAGCCCGTCGTCGCTGATGGACAGGGTCAGCGGATCGCGGCCGGACGGACTGGCGTTGGAAACCAGGACGAAATAGCCCTTGGAGGTTCGCATGGCGAAGAACTTGCTCGTCGCATCCGGGAAATTGGTTTGGACGATCTTGCTCCAGGTCCGGCCATTGTCGGTGGAAAACGTCCGCAGCAGGCGCTTGGACTGGGCGTTGTCCCGTATCAGTCCGACCACATTCTTCCCGTCGGGCAGGACATACCAGTAAGGCTCTTCCGGCTGCCCACCGGAGTTGTAGCTTGCCATTGGATGAATCTCCCATTGGTCAAAGCCCTGGATTCCGCCGACGGCCATTGTGACCTGCCGCTGGTGGTCGCGGCGCGACATCATCCAGCGGCCGTCCGGTAGCCTCTTGGGCGGAAAATTGTTGATTGCATCGTCCAAGACGCGTCCATGGTCAACCCACCCGCCCGCATCCGAGTCCCAGCGGAAGGCCTCGAGGCTGAGGCCAGGCCCGGGGTAGCCAGGCGCGTTGAAGTGGCTTGCAAGCGCCAGCAGCTGACCGTCCCGCTCCCAATAGCCGCGCGCGATCCACCCGTACCCGTCAATGCGTGGCGGACCCGAAAGATCTCCGGGCCCGGTCCAGTTCACGCCATCTTCGCTGGTCGCGAAGGACACCCTCGTGCCGGCTTGGTCGTGGCCTGGCACCACGTTCCTGTGCTGTCCTGGCGTGACGTCCGGCTTTGGAATACCGGGGCCGTCGCTCCACATCGCCCAGTACCGGCCGTCGTGCCGGGCGAGGTACGCGTGTTGGTGGACCCATCGGCCTGCCTGGTGCCGCACGTCGCTGAGGACGGCGTGTTGGGCATTCAGTCGTGGCAGTCCTGCGAAATCAATCTCGTCAGGGTCCAGGTCGGCGCCGTTCAGGCTCAGCATGAGCGCGCGCTCCGGGTTGGATTCCGGGTCCGGCCGGGAGAGAACTCCACTCTCCGGCAGGGAGCAGCCGGTCGCGATGACGGCGAGAAAGCACTGCGAAATCCTATTCACTGGAGTGTTGTAGCACCTGCCCCTGCTGCGCAAGGATGGATTGCAGTTCCTCAATGGGGATATCCCGCGGCTGCACTTGATGTTGAACGGCGAGATGCGCGGCAGTGCCAGCGGCCTGCCCGAGTGCCATCCATGTCGGTTCCATACGGATTGAAGAATACGCCACGTGCGTGGTCGAGGCCGCTACGGGAACAATGAGGCCGTCGATTCGCCGCGGGATCATGATGCGATAGGGAATCTCGTAAGGCCGAGTGATGTGGTCGAGCATGCCGAGATACCCCTCCAGGACGGTCGTGTCTCCTGGCTGCCTCTTCCGGCAGGGAAAGCTGTCGATCGGGAACTCCCCGATCGCGATTGTGTCGACATGGCGGCGCGGGCGCCTGTCACTTCCGTCGCCACTGATGTCGTGCTCGGTCAGCGTGTACTCTCCGACCAGCCGGCGGCCCTCGCGCACGTAGAGCTGGAACGGAAAGTGCCCGTTGTCCTGGAATTCATCCAGTGGCAAGTGCAGCTCGTTGGCGAGCTGGCGGTGCTCCTCAGGCACTGTGGGGTCGTTCTGAAGGAACCATAGAAGGCCGAGCGCGAGGCGGCGGTGTCTTTCCGCGATGCGATGACGGGTGGCTTCATCTCCTTCGATGTAACCGCGGTTCTGTTCCGGGAACGGAAAGGCGAGAGGCCGCGGATTGAAATTCACATCCGTCTTGAGATTGGGAATGTCTGTCACGGACAAGGCGCGGACGAGTGTGTCAAAGTGGGCCGGGTTGTAACCCCTTCCCGGCTTGAATACCTTCGGACCGGCGAGGCGGCCCTCTTCCAGATCCTCGAAGTAGCCGAGGTACTCGCCCCGGTCATATCCGGGTGGCGGTTCGGCGAGCCGGTACGCGTTCTCTGGATCCCTCGTGAGGCACAACCGATACGTGTAGGCCGGCAGCAACTCGCTCGCTTCGCCCGTGGTACCGGGGAGGAACACGCGGCGCTGGTAGTCGAAGTAGACCACGCCCGCATGCGGCTCGTTGAACGCGTCCCGTGACTCGCGCCCGAGCCTGAATTCCGCGCCCGCGGCGGCGTAGAGATCGCCTTCGTAGGTGGCGTCGACAAAAACACGGCTCGCGAGGGTTTGACGTTCCCCGCGGCGGCGGTGCTCGAATTCGACGGAACGGAGCGCGTCGGTTTCCACGGTCGCGGATTCGACGCGCCATCCTCGGAAGACAGTGATCCCGGACTGCGCCTGGAGCATTGACTCGAGCACCGACTCGGCCACGGACGGCTCGTAGTAGTAGCCATCGCGACAGAGCTTCGCGTTCTCCGACTCGGCGCCATAACGCGCGACATATGTCTGCTTGACCCGCCTGGTGAACTCCCGAAACAGGCCGCCGATCATCGCGCGGTTCTCCACATCACTCTTCCCGAGGCCGCTGGTCATCATTCCGCCAACGTGCGTGTTGTATGCGACGAGGGCAACCCTGCGGCCCTGACCAGCCGCAGACAGTGCCGCCGAAATGCCGCCGGGCGTTGCTCCGTAGACAACGACGTCGAACAGTTCACCCTGCCATCCTCCAGCAACCTGGATGATGGCGAGGAAGCCGATGGACAGCCGAGCCAGCAAGTTGTGCACCCCGAATTTCAAGGGCCGGTGGGGATACCGGCGCGTTTCCTTCGAACACATCTTAAGCCCTGCTCGGACCCGGTAACGCCGGATCGTTGGCCAGACGTCCTCGGACCGTTGGTTGCGTCGTCAAGGCCGACGTGGCCGAAGGGTCATGGACGATCGGCTCCGTGATCAATCCGCGCCTACCGAGCCGCTCCAGGGAGGGTGCGAGAACAGACGAATGGTCAGGGGGCAACCTCCATGGTCGGAGTCGTTTCCGGCTCTTCCACCGCGATGAAGGTTGTGTTCGAATCGACGCCGGCGACCTGGATCACAAGCGGAACGGCGTTCCCCGACGGAGGTGAGTCCCCTAGTTCCAGGTTGACTTGGTAGAGGCCAGCGAACGACGGTGCGAGGCCGGAGAAAACCACGTTCATCGACTCGCCGCCGACTCGCACGCTAACGGACTCGACGGTGGCGGACATCGGATCCGCCAGGGCCACAGCACCCGTGGCCGGTGGATTCGTCACCGGCCCGAGGCCCGTCGCGAAGATCTCCAGGGTCTCGCCGGCCCGGGCTGGCCGGGATCCCGGGAACGGTCCCGCCGGCCCGGCGACGGTCCCTCCGGTCGAGGCGATCAACGCCGCGGCCTGACCAGTGGAGTTCAGTACGAACACGCCAGGGCTGATTCGAGCCAGGGGAACCACGACCGCTGGGCTGGTCTCATCGCCGACCGTGACGGTAAGGTTTGCCTCCGCGAGGCCGCCAAGTTCCCAGGGCACCTGGAAATTCCGCTGTCCCGGAGCGGCATAGATCTGGGGAGCGGCCGTGGCGTCGTTGAAGCTCATTGACCCGCCGCCGAGATCGTTCGGCAAGGGGAAACCATCGGCCGCTGCGGTGGTTGTAGCGAGGCCGACTCCGAACGCTGTTGCCAGGCTGCCCGGCGCCAATCCGGACCCGACCTGGAAGGTTGCTGAACTCACCACGCCGCCGTCGGAGATCTGCGGCGACGGCCGGGGCGCCTCGATGCGGTAGACGACGCCTGAGTCAGCGAAGTAGATTTCTCCGCCCTCGTCCTCGCCGAACGTCCTGACGCTGATTTCTGTTTCGCGCGGTCCAAGCTTGGTCCAGGCACCGTTCTCCTCAACCGCGCCGAAGAACTCGCCGGTGCAGTAGTCGGCAAAGAAATAGGTGCCGGAGAGTTGGGGATGTCTGGCACCGCGGTATCGATAACCTCCCGTGACCGAGCCGCCGCAGTTTCCGCCGAGATTCGCGTACTCGACGATCGGCAGGACCAGCGAGTCGCTGGAATTGCAGTTGGCCGACGGGTTGTAGCAGTTCGAGCCCTCCATCCGCCGCCAGCCATAGTTCTCGCCGCCCGTGCTGTCCGAGGCCTGGAACGAGATCTCTTCCATCGCGTTCTGGCCGACGTCCGCGATGAACATGTCGCCGGTGAGCCGGTCGAAGCTGAACCGCCACGGGTTGCGCAGTCCGTAGGCCCAGATCTCGCCGCGGGCGTTTGGCGTCGTCAGGAACGGGTTCGTGGCTGGCGCGGTCGCCGTGGTTCCCTGATCGATGTCGATCCGCAGCATTTTTCCGAGCACGCTGCCCAGGTTTTGTGCCCAGTTGCTCCGGTCTCCCGCACCACCCCCGTCGCCCATCCCGATATAGAGGTAACCGTCGGGCCCGAAATGAATCTGGCCGCCATTGTGGTTTCGTTGCGGCTGCGCCGCCTGGAAGAAGATCGTTTCCGAGTCCGGGTCGGCCACGTTGGCATCGGACGTGACCGTGAAGCGCGAGACGACCGTCCCGCCGCTGAGGTCGGTGTAATTGACGAAGAAGTAGCCGTTCGACGGATAACTCGGATGGAACGCCACACTGAGGAGGCCGCGCTCGCCGCCGGCCCGGACTCGCTGCCGGATATCCAAGAACGGGGTGGTGAGGAGGCTCTCGCCGTTGAAGATCAAGACCCGGCCGGATTGTTCGGTGACGAAGAGGCGTTCCGAACCGTCACCAGCGTGCGTGATCGAGGTCGCACCCGAGACGCCGCGGAAGACTTCGACGAAGTCAAGCTCGTCCAGGTCGATCTCGGCGGCCGTCGGCGAAACTGCGACAAGAACCAGGAGCGAAGGGGCGAGGAATCTCTGGATTGAGTAGAGCAAGATTCTCGGGCCTGTCTTGAACAGTTCGAATTATAGGGGTTCGCAATGCTACCGGGAGGGCCACCCTGACCGTGACCCCGCCCGGCATCAGCCGAGGTCGCCGCGCTTCGCGGCGTCAACCAAGTACTCCGATGCCCGCCGCGCCAAGGCCATCATCGTGAGCGTGGGGTTGACGTAGCCGATTGTGACGAAGGCCGCTCCGTCGGTGACGAAGAGGTTCTTCAGGTCGTGGGCCTGGTTCCATTTGTTGAGCACGAACTTGCTTGGATCGTCCCCCATTCGCGCCGTGCCGACCTCGTGCGTCGCGCCTCCCGGCCATCGCGGTGTCTTGATCTTGCGGATGTCTTCGGCTCCGGCGGCCAGGAGCATCTCCTCGCCGGCGTCAGCCGAGTAGCTGAACAGGCGCATTTCGTTCTCGCCCCAGGTGACGTTCATGTGGAGTGCCGGAATGCCCCAAGCATCCTTGATTCGGGGATCGAGTTCGACGTAGTTCTCGTAGCGGGCGAGACACTCGCTCGACGTCGACAGGCTGAAGCGCCAGTAGTCCTCGGACTCGAGCACTGCGCGCTTGAAAGCCGCCCCGAAGCCCGGGACGCGGGAAATCGCTTGCGGCGACCCGTAGCTGGAAGCGTTGCGCATCTGCGCTCCAAAGCCTCGGATCATGCCGTCGGCATGCTGGCGGTCGACATTCACGTAACGCGGCAGGTAGAGGCCGTTTGGCCGCCGCGGCGGGCCCGCCCATTTCCTGTCTTCCTTCACCGGCAGCACGCCGGATACACCCCCGTACATGTGGTCCATCACGAAATGGCCGAGCACGCCGGATGAATTGCAGAAGCCATTGCCTGAGTTCAGCAAGATGCGCGTTGATTCCAATGTCGAAGCTGACAACACAACGATCTTGGCGCGAATCTCCCTCGGGGCACGGGTAAGTCGGTCGTAGTAGGCGACCCCGTTGGCGAGGCCTGTGTGCTTGTCGATGGTCACGTGAGAGACCACGGCGTCGGTCAGCACCTTGCAATTGCCGGATTTCTCGGCGTCGGCGACCGTCGTCCAGACGCTTGAGAAGTAGGAGTGCGTGACGCACCCGTGCTCGCACGGGCCGCAGTAGTGGCAGGGCTGCCGGCCGTTCAGCGGCCTGGTCAGTATCGCCGTGCGGCCGATGGTGACGTGGCGATCGAACCGGGCGTTGACCTTCGCCTGGAAATGCTTCTCGCCGCAGGTCATCCCCATCGGCGGCTGCATGATGCTGTCCGGGAACTGCATCAGGCCGAGCGGCTCCCCGCTAATTCCTACGTAGCGCTCGACAGTCTCGTAGTACGGGACCATCTCCTCGTAGGTCATGGGCCAGTCCTCTCCGTAGCCGTCGTGACTGGCGGCGGAGAAATCGAGTTTCGAGAGCCTGTAGCTCTGGCGGGCCCACGTGAGCGATCTCCCGCCGAGTTGGCGGCCGCGGGTCCATTGGAAGGGCCTGTCTTCGGGGTAGGTGTAGGGGTTCCGGACATCGTCGACGAACCACTTGAAGTTCGACTCCCGGCAGGCATACTTCATGCTCTGAATCGGTCGGTTCCGAGCGATTTCTGGGGATCGACCCCGGTACTTGAGATCGTACGGGAGCAAGTGTTCCGTGAATTCGGCCTCGGTTGTTCGATGGCCCGCTTCCAGCAGCGCCACTTGCATGCCGGACTCGGAAAGGGTCTTCGCGACCCAGCCACCGGTTGCACCGGAGCCGACTATGACGGCGTCGTAGATTTCGTTGTTCTTGGCAATGATCTGCACGGGGCGCCGGTGTGTGGGCTCTCGTTAGTCTAAAGGTCCTGGCCATCCCTGGGCTGCCCGCCCGCACCGACGGGTGCACCAGCGCAGAAACCGCGTTGGCCGAATTGCGGCCAGGTGCTGCCACTGGCGTCAACCCCAGGGCTCCGATCGTCCGGACCGACGGCAAGTCCCATCGGCGATCCGCCACCGGATTCGATTGCTTGATGCAGCGCGTCTTCGCTTGCCGTTGCACTATGTCGTGGCTTTGCGCGCATCCAGGATTCCGTTCGCGACGACTACCGCTTCATCCAGGTTGGACACAAAGCACTCGCTCGGGATTGCACCAAGAACCATGAGTGAATGAAGAACATCGGCCACTTCGCCCGCCAGACCGAGCACGATCCAGGCCCTGTCCCTATCCCTGGCGGAGTGGATCAACTGCTCGATTGCCAGGGCGGCGCTGTCGTCGATGCTGGATGTGCTCAAGAAGTCCAAGATCACGATGTCGTGATCCTCGATGTCCGCTGTCACCGCGCGAGTCACTTCATTCGCCGACGCGATCGAGAAGCGTCCGCGCAACGTGACAAGGCCGACTGGCATTTCGAACGGATCAACGTCCACAAGGTTGTCCGATTCCGGGAAGAACGCGGGATTCAACAAGGGCAGCGATCTCACGCGGTCCAATTCGTGACGCTCTGATTCTCTTGATCGCACGACTCCCGCAGCGATGAGTCCGAGCGCAACCGCCGTGATCAGGTCGACGAATACGGTGAGTCCGAAGGTGATAAGCATCACGACGATGTATTCCAGCCGGATCCGGCGGATACGAGTGAGGAATCGCCAATCGATGATGTCCCACCCGATTTTCATGAGGATCCCGGAAAGCACCGCGAGCGGGATTGGCTCGGCCACCCTGCCAAAGCCCACGAGGAAGCCGAGCAAAAGGACTGCGCCAATTGCCCCTGCTAGCGGGCTGCGGCCGCCGGTGCGACTGCTGGTCACTCCTCCAGGCGCACTCATGACGATCCCCCTTAACGACCACACTGTGAGCAGCCCAGCGGCCGTTGGTCAATCGATCACGACTGCGGTTGCGGGCACGCTTGCCCAAGCCCCACGTCGGATCACACCGGATTTGCAACGTAAGCAAACCCAGATAGCGCCTGACATTGAATGACATCCCATAAGCCCAGGCAGCCTCCGAGGGAGTCCTTCCATCGGGGCTCCCTGCACACTCGCCGCAGACCTGTCCGTTGCCGTAGCTCCGCCTCATCCGGCCCTAAGCGCATCGAACTCGTCCGCAGGGCCGCCTACCATCGGAGCGTCAGTACAACTCACAGCCCATGCGATCACAATGAGGCCCGTAGGTCGAGCTACAGCCGTTCCGAGTGCTTTGGCCTACGTCCGGCCTAGGTCTTCTACGTCCTGGAAGTCCGGCAATGTGGGCGGAAGCTGAGGCCCTGGAACTGGGTTGGGAGTCGGCACGGGAACCTGGACCGGAGACACGCCGACACACCCCAGTGCCAGTCCGAGCGCCAGCGCTGCCAATACCGGTATGAGCCTTGCGGCCATCGCGAGTCCTGGATGCTCTTGATCGTTGCCCTTCAAGTTGCCGACACCCAAGTTCCAACTATGCCATCTTTGAGAGGTTGGCCGGCTCTTGAGAGCCTAGGGGAAGACACATGAGAGCTAGCACGATCGCATTCGCGATGCAGCTGGCTTCATCTCTCCGCGCGTACGGCAAGCGTAGGCACCCAGAGCGTGGGAAGACGAAAACGGCCGTTCGCAGGAATCCAACGAGCGGCCGGCTGGTGCAGGAATTGAGGGGCTTGCTGGACAATCTGGCGTTTCCGACTGCGAACACCGTCCAGGTTCCTTGCGAGCCGGGAACGATTGACAACCTAGGCGTCCCAACCGATTTGCACCGAAGGGCCTTCGACCTGTTGCAGATCAAGTTCACGGCGCAGGCAGAATGCTAGCGGGTTGAGATCGATCGCGAGGATGAGGCGCCCTGGAGGGCCTGGGCTGTCGGACTGCTGTCGAGCGCATCGTCTTCGATAGCGTCGGCGCGTAGTCTCAAGTGGGCGAATATCTCACGGGTCGGAGCGAGATTTCCGCCGCGCAGCGCCGCGGGCAGCAGTTTCAAACTGACGGTTCCCCGCACGTTGCCGCCAATAGCCAGAATGCGTTTACGATCCGCCTCCAGCTTCACGACAACATCGCAATGCATGCGGGCGTCGACTCCGAGATGACGGCGCCGTTGGGCGATTGTCCCATAGCTTCCTCGCCGGCTGCTGCAGAGCAGATCGCCCGGCCCGACAACGGTCTCGCCGACGTCGTATGCCGTGAAACCAGCCTGGGAAGACCCTGCATCGCGAGCCCGTATGGCTTGATCGACGTAGACATGGTGAGCGATTGAACGTCGGAACCGATTAGAACTGCCGAGTCCGCCCTCGCACATTACCCAGGAGACGAATGCCGCGGACCAGGGATCGCGCCAACGCGAGGCCAAGCCATCGGGCCCCTTCCACCTGCTGTTCTGACGGTCCACCATCCAGGATCCGTCCGGCGTTGCCGCCCAGTAGCCACCGATTGTCGATGCGACGCGGGCACCCTCGACGGGATCCACTCGCCACCAACGGTGTCGCCTCCACGCTTGAGAGCCGCCATCGCTGGCTTCGTTTCCGACGAGTGAACGCTCTTCCTCCTGGATGGTTTCGTCGACGATTGAGAATCCGAAGAACCCCCATTCCTGCACGGCAACATCTACGATCCGCCGCCGTATTTCCCCGGTCGGCAGATTTCGACACGCGCTGGACCGGACGCTCATCTGTCCCGGTGGGCCATTGACCAGTGCCGACGGTGCCGCGGCGTCGAACTGCTCAGCGGGGAGCCGGTCCAAGGGCTTCTGTTGCGCGAGCCAGTCAGGTGTCGAACCCAGAATCGCCACTGTACCCGCTAACGCAAGAAAAATCGTCTTCATCGAGATTCCCATCAAATGCTTGGCCTGCACTACAACCGCTGGTTTTGGCCGAGTATACACGAGGGTCGATCGCAACTAGCTCAAGGCGTGGAGAACGCTCGCCTGTCCTCCACGGCGGTGGCCAACTTCTGGGCACTCTGACGATATCGGTACCCACAATCTCATCGTGTCACGCTTGTTGTTCGGGGCAGTCTTTCAAGCCGGTTCAGAACCGGACGCGAGGCGACGGCGGGCGATGGTAGGTAGAGCACGCTATTCCCGCCCGACGGAGGACCGCAACATATCGTTGGTTGTCGAGGAACCGATGAGCGCTCGGAGACGGGACCTGCTTCGGCGAGACCCCGCCATTGTCACTTGGTGGGCAAGTCAGATAGAGTGCGCTTCAGCCCTGAACCGCCTCCATCGAGAGAAACGCTATCGATTCCGCCGGACTAGGGCAGTCGCTCGAACGACTGCGGGGATTCGCGGAGACTTGGTTGGAAGTCCGGCCCATGCAGCGGGTGCGGAATCGATCGCTACGCCTGCGGCGGATCCATTCGCTCCTTAGCGCCGATGCGATGCAATTGGCGGCGGCTCTCGTCGCTTCGGGCGAGGACCCGCTGACGCTGGACCTTGTATGCAGCGACGCCAGGCTGTCGGCGGCGGCGAGTCAGGAAGGCATCACCATCCTTTGACCCATCCGGTCCGAGCACGGACGGATACTGCTTGGCGTTTGTTCCAATATCGATCCCCCGAGGCGCACGCCTTGGCTCAATCCTGTTGGCGGGTTGGCTTCGCGGGCGGCATCGAGGTCGACGCCAGCCCGCCAGCGCGGTTCAGAGTGCCTCGTCTGGATGAGTGCAGGAACGGCGGAAACTCGCACCTACTTGCCGTTTCTCCGGCCACAATCCTATACGATCAATGTGGCCTGTCGCCTGGGAGGAGAATCATGCGTCACCTGATCGCCAGCTACCTGAATAACGACCTTTCCCGCCGCGGACTCTTCGAAGCCCTCGCGGGACTTGGCTTCACCGCAGCCGCGGCGCAGTCCCTCGTCGCGCCCCTGGAGGCGTCGGAAAGCGGGGAGGGGGCAATCAAGATGACCGGCACCGGCGGGGAACTCGTCGTCGCCCAGATGAAGGCTGCCGGCGTCGATTACCTCTTCACCAATCCGGGCTCGTTCGAAGTTGGGTTCTTCGATGCCTTCGTCGGCCAAGATCACACGCAGCTCATCATGGGTCTGCACGAAGGAATCGTGATCTCGCTCGCCGACGGCTACTACCGGGCTTCCGGCAAGCCGGGGTTCGTGAATCTCCACGTAATCGCCGGAACTGCGCAGGCGGCCGGGCAGATGTACAACGCGTCGAAGGATGGCTCCGCGCTCGTTGTCACCGCCGGGCTGAACGACAACGAGCTTTGGAGTGACGATGCCGGCCTGGCCCCGCGTCCGGGGTACGACCAAAAGGAGGTCAACCGCCAGTTCACAAAGATTTCCTGGGAGTCCCGGGATGCCCGCAGCTTGGCGCTCATGCTGCGAAGGGCATTCAAGGTCGCCACGGCGCCGGCGGGTGGGCCGACCTATCTGGCGATGGCGCACCACGCGCTGGAGTCGAAGAACGTCGAAGCGCTCATCTTGCCCGGCGACCGGTTCATGCCGATGGCCAAAATGAGGCCGTCGAAGGACGCTATCGAACGGGCCGCCAAGTTGCTGGTCGAGGCGAAACGCCCAGTGCTGGTCGCCGGCGACGAAGTCTGGAAGACGCAGGGTTGCGACGAGTTGATGACGCTTGCCGAGAAGCTCGGCTTGCCGGTCACGAACCAGGGCCAGGGGTACGATAACTTCCCGGCCCACCATTCGCAGAACCTCGGTCGCTTCAACCAACGGCACGAACTGATCACGGGGGCCGACGTTGTCTTCAGCATTGGCGCGCCGGACTTCGGTGGAAGGGTCATCCCGCGCGGTCCCGAAGCGCCGCTCGACGCGAAGTTCATCCGCCTCACCGCGAATAGCGACGAAATCAGCCGCAACTATCCCACCGACCTGGTCTTGGCGGGCACGTCGAGGGAGGGTCTCCGGGACCTCAATGACGCCATCGATTCAATGACCACTGCAAACCGCCGCAAGAAGCTGGCCAAGCCGCGCTCGGCGGCGCTCGCGGAGTTCACGCAGAACGCACGCGCGAAAGCCGAGGAGGCAGCACGCAAGAACTTCGGCCAGGGCCCCGTCCATCCTGACGAGCTTGGAGCGATGATTGCGAAGGTTGCTGATCCGAATGCGATCGTTGTCCCCGAAAACCTAACCGCCAAGTTCGGCGCGTTCAACTTCGGTCATCGTGACGGGGAAATGATGCGCGTGGCGAATACTGGCAACGGGCTGGGCTGGGCAATCGGCGCGGCTGCTGGCGCGAAGCTCGCCGTTCCCGATCGACAAGTCATTTGTTCCATTGGCGATGGCTCGGTGATGTACAGCGCGGCAGGTTTCTGGACGCAGGCACGTTATGAGATCCCCGTCTTGACCGTCGTTTCGAACAACCGCAATTACCAGACCGTGCGCAACGCTTACTATCGCTACGGCGGGAAGATGGTGGAGAACAATCAGTACACCGGGATGTACCTCGGTGACCCAGACATCAGCTTCGTGGAGCTAGCCAAGAGCCAGGGCGTCGCGGGCGAGAAGGTCAACGATTCCTCCGAGCTTGAAGCCGCCCTGGAGCGCGGTGTCGAGGCGACACGCGAAGGTCGCCCGTACGTCGTGGACGTCGAGACATCCCGGTACGGCGGAGGTGCCGACTCGGAATGGCACCAGAAGTTTAGCCTGGCGGAAAAGCGGACGAAGAGCGTCTAGCAGCCGCTGGCGTGGCAGCGATCGGTTTTCGGGTTGTCCTCTCGTGACCAGGAGGCGCCGATTGGTTCGGAAGGGCTGACCACCGAGTCATTTCTGTACCAGGCCAGAAGTCCGTTCGCTCGGGGCATTGCAGGTGGTACGGACCACAGGGATCGCCGCTTCGGATGGAAACGGACGGAATCGCCGGACCCGGCTCGACTAGGTTCCCGATTCCGGCTCATTTGGCGGATCTCGACCTTGCGGGCCGTTTATAATTGGGGCTTACATACGAGAGTGCCGAGTCAGGCAGCTTCCGCATACGGTTCTGGAGCGACGCACGGCCCAACGGCCCACGTTTGCGCTCCGGCGGCGATAACCCCGGCCGCCAAGATGTTGAGCGCGG
>MKWU01001206.1_pt1 | contig 46374 bp, 47 predicted proteins | sample 809101 | NCBI WGS metagenome assembly MKWU01 (sample SAMN05860141, study PRJNA318959) | sponge metagenome | host: Aplysina aerophoba | place: Slovenia: Piran, Adriatic Sea, Gulf of Piran | collected 2013-05-07 | reverse complement strand
GACCGGATAAGGCGAACTGGTTGTTGTATTAGGCGGAAACCCGACTTACGGGCTTCCAGCTAATGTCTCCTAAAGGATAGTATAGGGCTACGCGTCTAAGGGGTCAAGCCCCTAACCGCTCATTCCGTTCATGAAAACCCACCATCCCCTACTCCTCTATCTGCAAATCGAGTGGCAACCGGCGTGACTATGCCATGGCGAGTTGCGACAGCGAGACGGGATACAGTGGCAGGCTCGCCGGTGGCGGTTCAGGGGTTAGCAATCATCGGAGCATCGCGAGCGCACTGAAGAAGAACCGGACCAGGATGAGAACGAGTATGAGAGCAACCAGGGCACCAATCCCCCGACGCAGTTGAGAGCGTAGTTGGTTGATGTCGCCCTTCAGTTCGTCGATGTCACTCTTAGTAGCGGTCCGCTCCTCTACTTCGGTCATCTTCGCTCCTCTCTGCCACTCCAATCCAATCAGGGCCCAAGGGCACCTCGGGGAGGATCACCTTCACAGGTCTGTCGCTGGCTTGCGGTTTAGTACACTTCCTTGACGAGTAGGGGGCGGCCGGACTCGAACAGGTCGGTGAGGTAGGCAGCGGTCCCGGCACCGCTCTGCTCGAGGTCGGTGGCATAAACCGGTGCGGGACGCTGCTATAGGCGTGGTGTTCTCACTTACCGAGGACTCAACGAGCTTGCGGGCGCCTACCGGTAGCTCGAGCTGGGCGGGGACGGGTGGCGAGTTCGTTCATGTGCTCCTCCAAGGTCCGACTCAAGGACGGACTCTCCGGGTCTGTGGAACCCACTGTCAGCAGTTCACCCGGACCCGGAGAGTCCGTCCTTGGCTGCGGGCAATGTGCGGGCCGATCACGGCCGGGCTCGCTGCATCTGCGGCGGATCGGTCGCTGGTCTGATCACCAATCCCGATAGCCTCGAAGGCATTGCCATACCTCCAGATGCGGCTGTTGGGCTTCTGGCATCTCCCATTCTATAGTACACTTTCTATACATTTGTCAAAGAACTGTACTGTCCACAGCGTAGTGAGACTCCCGCCTCGAGTTGCCGAGCGCCTGGATCTATTTTTGCAACTGCCGCCACACCGTCAGCAAGGTTCGGCAGATCTATACTTCAGCAACCGGAAAAGCCCTTTGGATGGCTTATAGACCCTGTCAGGATATTTTTCGATCAACTTCCAGATGCATCCGTTAACCGTTTTCGGATGAAAAGCGCGGTCTGATGCCTCTATCCGCTTACGCAGTTCTATCCAGCGCAGACCCGCTGGATACTGCTCGAGCAGCTCTAACGCTTTTGCGTTTATGCGTCCTGTGACTGTGGGTCTGCCCATATTTTATGCCCCCTGGCAATCCACCCGGAAAGCGAACTAGCCCTGCCTCACCCCGGTAGGATGGATAAAAACTTCTGAGGGGCCTTAACGGGGCTCTCAGCCCATCGAGATACTCTGGGCTACTCCTTCTCTAGCTTCCAGGTGTTTCTCGATCCGCTCTAGTACTTCCCGTATCGCTCCTAGCTCTGCCAGGATCCGGTCTGTGTTCTCTTCTGTTTGGTCCCTAAGGTCTCTGATATCGGAGGCTCTTGCTCCTCCAAACCCAGGCTGTGCAACACTCATCTCACAATCTCCTTACGGTGGATACTCGCTCGTGATGGCTACCGCTTGAGACCATTCTACAAGGGTCTATCCCATTTCCAATAATAATCGGCTACGGGGTAGGCATATCGGGGCCGTGAGCTGGGGGCCTCTGAACAGGCATGGCAAGGGCTGGTGCAGGAGCTGCAGAGCGGGTAGCTGAGCCGGCTCATTCCAGTCAGCGACCTGGGAGACGTTCGAGGGGCCTTAACGGGGCTCTCAGAGGGTCGGTTTCAAAGCCTTTTTCTTCGGACGGCTTGGAGAATGAGGTCCAAATGTCTGATCCGGGCAAGGGCTGAGCGGTTGAGCCCGTATCTGAATTGCGAACCCTTCGGTGGGAGATTTCCCTGAAACAACTCTCCACTAAACGGTTACCCCGAAGGTGATTGTGCCGAAGTAGCCAGCTCCATCTTCCGTGACCGACGCGAGGAGGTTTCTCTCTGCGGGATCTCCTCGCAGCACGGAGTCGTTCGTGTTGCGCGTAGTGCGCTCGGGCCGGTTACTGTAGGGCGGCCGGCTGTAGACGTTATCAGTAAAGTCGTCAGGGAAATAGAATTGGGAGGTCACATAGGTATTGTTTCTGTAGCGGATCTTGAAATGGATATGGACCGTACGGCGGGGGTACCAACCGGGATAGATGGTGTCGAACACGGCGACGCCAGCTGCGTCCGTCACTTGGATCCCGCGAAGGAAGGTCCGGCCAGACGTGTCCTGTCCGCCGGGCTGGCCGGGATACCCGGAGTAAGCGCCTCCGGCGTCGGTGTGCCATATGTCTACCAAGGCATCCTTTAGGGGCGCGCAGCCATCGTCCACCCTCATGACTCGGACAGCCATCCGCAGCGGTGCTCCGACGCGGTCCTCAACTATGTTCTGTCGTACCTGGTTCGCGTCGAAGTAGAAAGGTCCCCCGGTCGCCTGTGGGGTCAGTACGCAGACGGGGGTGTCGTCAATGTCAATGGGCCACGCGGTAGAGCCTGCCACAGTGGTAGGTGGAGTGTGCGTAGGGCTTTCCGGCGCTGGCGTCTGTGTCTGGTTGCTGAACGCACCGGGGCTCCGAATGCCGGAACCCGTCAATGCTGCGATGCAGAACAGGCCCAGCTTCTTCATCAGTTTTCTTCTCGTCAGGTTCATTCTGCTCTCGATCCAGTATCCATTCTAGTAGCCTACTGGCAGCTTATGAAGATTCTTTGAAGGGGCCGCCGCTGCTCTCGATAATCGTGTTTACACCTTGGAGCGCACCGCCGGTAACGGTCTGGTCAGCAAACTCAAAGACGGTGTAGTCGTGTCGGAAGGTGGTGACGGACCGGAGTGTCCAGAATCGGTGGCGGTCGCTGCCAGAGAGAAGACCGCGATCCCGGCCAGTGCTACGGTCGGTAATCTTCGGGCCAGCTTGCCCTCCTGAACCGATTTCCAATAAATTTGGCTTATCGGACATTCAGAGCTGCCGCAATCATGCGCAGGTACTCGTCGTGGGAGCCGATCCGAAACCACAAATAGCCCTCTGGTACTTGTAGTGCAAGGTCTCCGTAATCGCAAGTAGGGGCACAGTCTGAACTCGAGACGTTCCGTGCCCATCCCTACTGTAGCGGCACGATCACTGCTCGGCCCGACACAGGTCTTTAGTTCCAAGCAGCCGCCTGCGGCTAGGCGAGAAGTGATCGTTCTTGAGTTCAGCCGGGGCTCATGGCCAGCATCCCTTTCGGCAGGTTCTATGCCGACTTCGCAAGCCTCAGCCATACTATCGTCGAACCACATGGCAACCAACACCTGGGAAGAGTCGATCTTTGCTGCCTGGGTCTCGATTCGGCTATGGCCAGCCACCGACGGCGCTCAACACAGCGCGGCGCTGTCCTAGCGGCGTGTGGCGTCCCGCCGGATCTCATGGACGTAGCCAGCGCCGGCACCGCACAGCGGGAAGCGTACAGGCGGTGGTATAGTGCGACTACTGAACCTCTGGCAGGGGTTGTAGAGGCGAAGCTAGAGACGCCAGTATCCCTCGATATGACGGGCCTGTACGCTCACGACCTGGTAGGTCGAGCTTCGGCTTTTCAGCGCCTCGTGGGGGCTGGCGTCTCCGTTACCGAAGCTCTCACCACGTCCGGTCTGCTAGCTGCTGACGCAGAGGCAGCATGAACCCCTGTATGGCACCGCTCGTCTGCGCTCAGAGGGCGGGCAGCGTGGGCGGGGGTGGCGGACTACGTAGAGGGGCTTGGAGAGTGAGGCAAAACGATGGACTACACCGTGAGGCTTGAAGGCATTGAATGGAGGGTCGACGCGAATGGCGACCGGAGATGTGTGGCAGATAGCCGCATATACAGCCTGCCGAGGGAGTGGACCGCCGAACAGGTGCGAGACCTGCTTCGCGACCGCGGATTTCGGCGGATAGATAATCGTCAAGATTCTCCAAATGACCCCAATCGTTTTGAGTGAATGTTAAGGCCCTAATCGCCTCCCTTGAGGCCGCGTCAGTAGGAGACGGCGACCTACGGGGCCAACCCTTCCGGTGTCTGCCCTATCAGCGGCGCTTCCTCCGGGGGGCCTTCAAGCCGGGTATCATGCGGGCAGGCCTGTCACTTGCAAGAGGTGGCGGAAAGACAGGCTTGGCCTCGGCCCTCTGTCTCGATGCGATCCGTCCTTGGGGAGTACTCCACTCAGAGGGCTTCGAGACCATTCCAATCGCTTCCAGCTTCCAGCAGCACTTTCAACCGCGAGGACTTCCCGAGACCCATCTTCGCTGATGCCCAGAGCGACAAGCAACGCGAGGTAGCCAACCAGTGCAGCGGTGTGAGGAAGTGCGGTGGCATTACGAATGCCGAAGACCTACCGGAAACCCTCCAGACCCACTGCTTGCCAGGGTCTCCGCTCGATGGTGAGATGCCGACTGACAATAGACTTCTTGGAGGAGCGTCGTAATCCCATGGCGTTGAAGATCAAGACATGACTTGAGTCGCTTCTGATAATCGCTGGCAGTCTCCCAAGTTAAAATCTTCAAAAGAGTCCGAAACGCCTTCACAGGTTTTGCAGGAGCTAACGAATGATCAGCGACTTCCAGAGCACCCTGGATCACATCCGGTCCAGCGCCAACTCCAAGGCCCATCAGGGCCGCCTCTTCGAGCGGCTGATGAAGGCCTACTTCCTGCAGGACCCCCTCTACCAGGAACGCTTCGCCAACGTCTGGCTCTGGTCGGAGTGGGCGGGGCTGCAGCAAGGCCTCTCCGGTACCGATACCGGCATCGACCTGGTAGCCGAGGAGCGCGAGGGGGGCTACTGCGCCATCCAGTGCAAGTGCTACGCCCCCGGCACGGTGATCTCGAAGCGGCAGATCGACTCGTTCATCTCCGCTTCGGCCCGGCAACCGTTCGGCAGCCGGATCATCGTCGATACCGGCGACTCCTGGGGTCCGAACGCGAGCAAGACCTTAGCGGGACTGCAACCCGCCTGCAGTGTGCTCCGGTTCGGCGATCTGGCAGGCCGTCCGATCAACTGGCCCGATCTCATCGCTGGTAGGCCGGAAGATCTGGTCTACCGGGCCGAACCCTTTAGGCTCCGCCCCCATCAGCAAGAGGCCCTCGATAATGTGGTCGCCGGCTTCAAGGAGTCTGATCGGGGCAAGCTGATCATGGCCTGTGGGACGGGTAAGACCTTCACCGCCCTCCGGATAGCAGAGGCTGTTGCCAAGGTCGGGGGCCGAGTACTCTACCTGGTCCCCTCGATCTCGCTCTTCCAGCAGTCGATGCGAGAGTGGGCGACCCAGCAGGAGGTCCCCCATCGCTACATCGGGATCTGCTCCGATACCCGGGCCGGCCGGACCGACGAGGATGCCTCACTGCAGGAGTTGGAGCTACCGGTCACCACCGATCCCCAGAAGATCTCTCAGGCTCTTCAGGAAGAGAGGCCGGAGGCGCTGACGGTCGTCTTCTCCACCTACCAGTCGCTCGACCTGGTGAGACAGGCTCAGGATGAGGGGGCACCGGACTTCAATCTGATCTTGTGTGACGAGGCCCACCGGACTACCGGAATCGAGCAATCCGACGTTAAGACCTCTCCCTTCGTGCTGGTCCATGACCAGGAGCGGATCCGGGCTGAGAAGCGCCTCTATCTGACCGCCACCCCCCGGCTCTACACCGAGGGTGCCAAGGCGAAGGCGGTGGACCGCAAGGTCGAGATCTTCTCGATGGATGATCCGGCGACCTATGGACCGGAGTTCCACCGGCTCCCCTTCTCTCGTGCCGTCGAGCAGGATCTGCTCTCCGATTACAAGGTCATTATCTTCACTATTGCCGAAGAGCATGTCGATGCGGTGCTGCAGCAGCACCTGACATCACATGATAGTGAGATCGACCTTACCGACACGGCGAAGATCGTCGGTTGCTGGAATGCGCTTAGGGAGCGAGTACGTAGGGATTCGACCAACGGTTCCCACCTCCCTCGGGCGATCGCCTTTACCAACACCATCAAGTCATCGCAGAATTTGGAACAGCACTGGAGCAGAATCGTCGATCAGGCTATCGAGCGTTTGCCTGAGGAGGAGCAGACACAGGCACTTCGCTGCGACCTCCGCCATGTAGATGGGAAGCATCATGCGCTCGACCGCAAGGCACGGATCGAGTGGTTGAAGCAGGGTGCTGCTGAGAGCTGCCGGATCCTCACCAACGCCCGCTGTCTCTCTGAAGGGATCGATGTACCGGCGCTCGATGCGGTGCTCTTTATGAGCCCACGGAACTCCCATGTCGACATCGTCCAGGCGGTCGGCCGGACCATGCGCAAAGCGGAGGGCAAGGAGTACGGCTACATCGTCCTGCCAGTCACAATCCCGGCTGGGGTCGACCCGGCAGCAGCCCTGGATGACAACGAGCGGTTCGCTACCGTCTGGAGCGTACTTCGGGCCCTGCGCTCCCACGACGACCGCTTCGATGTGGAGATCAATCAGCTCGACCTCAACAAGAATCCGAACGGTCGGATCATCATCGACCCACCTCCTAACGGAAAGGTCGGGCCCCTACCCCCGCTCGACCTGCCCCCCGGCGCGATCTACGCCAAGATCGTCGAGAAGTGCGGCGACCGGAAGTACTGGCAGAGCTGGGCCGAGGATGTCGCCGAGATCTTCCCCCGACTCATCTCCCGGATCGAGGGGCTGCTGGCCAACCCGGCCAACGAGACGTTGCGTGAATGGTTCGATGCCTTCTTGGCAGAGCTCCAGGAGACGATCAACGACTCGATCACTCGCGAGTCGGCGACCCGGATGATGGCCCAGCACATCCTGACCGGGCCGGTCTTCGGAGCACTCTTTGAGCACTACGACTTTGCTGCTGAGAACCCGGTGGCGAAGCGGCTGGAGGCCCTAGAGCAGGACTTCGGTGAGTTCGGTCTGGAGAACGAGACGAGGGACCTGGAGGGCTTCTATGAGAGTGTCCGTCAGCGGGCCCGGGGGTTAGATAACAGCGATGCCCGCCAGCGAGTGTTGACCGAACTCTACGAGCGCTTCTTCATCACCGCAACCAAGAAGGATGCCGACCGGCTGGGCATCGTCTACACCCCGATCGAGGTCGTCGACTTCATTCTGGCCAGTGCCGATCAGGTGCTGCGTCAGGAGTTCGGGCGCTCCTTAACTGATGAGGGGGTGCACATCCTCGATCCCTTCACCGGGACCGGTACCTTCCTGGTTAGGCTGCTCGGCAAGGTCGGACCCTCCGGGTCTGAGTTGATCCGCGATGAGGATGTAGCGCGGAAGTTCCGTGAAGAGTTGCATGCCAACGAGATCGTCCTGCTCGCCTACTACATCGCGGCTATCCATATCGAAGAGGCGTTTCATGGTCGCCGCGGTGACGCCAGCAGCTATGAGCCATTCAGCGGCATCGCCCTGACCGACACCTTCAACCTGCACGGCAAGCGGGCTGGCCTCCAGAAGATCTGGCTCCCCGAGAACAGTGACCGGGTCGAGCGCCAGCAGAAGCTGCCGATTCAAGTCATCGTCGGCAATCCGCCCTGGTCTGCGGGGCAGCGGAGTGCGGCGGACGATAACCCTAATGTCGACTATCCCGAGCTCGAGCAAAGGGTCGCCGAAACCTACGCGGTCCGTTCCAAGGCGACGCTGAAGAACAGCCTCTACGACAGCTACAAAATGGCGATCCGCTGGGCCTCAGACCGGATCGGCGAGCAGGGCGTGATCGCCTTTGTCACCAACGGCTCCTGGATCGACGGAAACGCAGATTCGGGAATTCGTGCCTGCTTAGCAGAGGAATTCAGTTCGGTCTATGTGCTGAATCTGCGGGGGAACGCACGGACATCCGGAGAACTGCGGCGCGCCGAGGGAGACAATGCATTCGGCCAAGGCTCTCGAGCACCAGTAGCAATCACGATCCTGGTACGTAATCCGGCTGCCACCGACCGCCGCATCCGCTACCGCGATATCGGCGATTACCTGGATCGCGAGGAGAAGCTGAGGATTCTCGGCGAGGCGGGATCGATCGCAGGGCTAGATGGTTGGCTCGAGGTCAAGCCTGACCAGCATCACGACTGGATCGGGCAGCGTGATGAGGCGTTTCAGGAGTTCTATCCGCTCGGATCCCAGGACGCGAAGGCCGGCAAGGCGGATGATGCGATCTTTGGGCTGTACTCAAGAGGGTTGGCAACTAGCCGCGACGCCTACATCTACAACTTCTCCCGCGACGCCTGCGCTGAGAACGCACGCAAGATGGTGGCTGACTATCTCGGAGCTCTCAAGGAGTTGAAGGCGTCACGAGATCCGAACCCGGATGTCGAAGCCATCTCACGCCGGCACTCCACCAACGTTCGCTGGGACCAAGCGCTAGAGGACAATCTCCGACGGCGGAAGACCGTAGTCTATTCGGCTGACAATATCTGGTCGACCCAGTACCGGCCTTTTGTCAAGCAGCACTGTTATGTCGACTACGTGCTCGTCAATAGGAAGTACCAGCTGGACCGGATCTTCCCGGCGACCGACAGCGAGAACCGAGCAATCTGCGTACCAGGCATCGGCTCAACCAGGCCCTTCTCCGCCCTCATGGTCGATACGATGCCGAATCTCCACTTCGTCGCGTTTGGCCAATGCTTCCCCCGCTACCGGTATGTGGAGAGTCCGGGTGGCGGGGTCCTTTATGACAATCCCGGAGTACAGCGCTTCGACAACATCTCAGATACCGCCCTGCGCACCTTTCGCACCCACTACCGGGACAACGCAATCACCAAGGACGACATCTTCGATTACGTCTACGGCGTTCTGCATGCGCCTAGCTACCGGCAGCGCTTCGCCAACAACTTTGCAAAGGAACTGCCCCGGGTTCCCTTCGCACCCGATTTCCACGCCTTCGTCGAGGCTGGGCGGGACCTGGCAGCGCTGCATCTAGGCTATGAGAGCTGTGAAGAGTATCCGCTCGAGGTCAGGGTCTCGGGTCAACCCGGACCCGAAGAGTCCGTTCTTGGGGATCTCTTTGGACCCAGCGAGTCCGTACCCCCAGGGGGGGACCCCGTCCTCGAGTCTAAACCCGAACTCTTTCGGATCGGCACTCGAGCGATGAGGTTCAAGGACGACCCGAAGAGTCCGTTCTTGGAGAAGTCGGTACTCATCATCAACGATCACATCCAACTCTGTGACATCCCGGTCGAGGCACACCGCTATGAGGTCAACGGGCGGACTCCACTCGGCTGGTTCATCGACCGCTACCGGGTCACTCGAGACAAGCGCAGTGGCATCCTTAACGATCCCAACGGTTGGTTTGCGGACCCGCGTGACCTGATTACGGCGATCCGGCGGATCGTCTATCTCAGTGTGGAGACGGTCCGCATCGCTGCGGGTTTGCCAACTGACATTGGAATGCCGGAATATCGGTAGTGAAGTGAGAACATCTCGCACCCCGACCAGATCCAGCGAATCCGTCCTTTGAGATGTGCACCAGACCTTGGCGGAACCCGTGGTTTTGAATTGGTACCGGTAGGGGGGTCATAATGAGGAGTGAAGGGGCGGTTCTCGAATAGGCTTCATCAAAGTTTTGCCCATACCAGTGGGTAGAGACCCGCTGAGTCTTCACGAATCCGGGTGAAATCTTGTCGGCAACGACGATGATGAGGTGATTGACATGTTGAGAGAGCGACTCTACAAAGCCGCGCTGATCGTAGCCTCGGCACTGCTCACAGCCGGTAGCGTACACGCCGCCGATATCACCATCGGCCATCAGCTCGTGTACGGGCCGTGGAAGGCGCAGCTGGAAGAGCTCGAGGCGAGCGGGCTTGGAGGCAGGAGCATCGAGTTCGTGGAGCTGACCGGCCCCGCTGAGGTGATGAGTGCCCTGCTCTCGGGTTCGGTGGATATCGCCCTCAGCGGCTCCCCACCGACGGCGGCGGGCTACAGCCAGGGTGTCGATCTGCAGGTCATCTACATCTATGACAACATCAACGACGCGGAGGCGCTGGTGGTCGACGAGTCGATCACCGCCCCGCAGGACCTCGCCGGCAAGACGATCGCGGTACCGTTCGGCTCCACCACCCACTTCCACCTGATCTTTGCCCTCGAGCAGTTCAAGATCTCAGCGGACGACCTCGAGCTGGTCGACCTGTCACCGCCGGAGATGGTTGCGGCCTGGGAACAAGGTGAGATCAACGGCGGGTTCGTCTGGGACCCCGCCCTCGAGCGGCTGAAGGAGCGGGGCCGGGTGCTGCTGACGTCGGGTGAACTCAGCAACTGGGGCAAGGCCACTTTCGATGCGATGGTCGTCCGCAGAGAGTTCGCCGACGAACATCCCGAGCTTACCTGCCAGTGGATCAAGCTGGTTGCGGCTGCCGCTGCCGACTACCGTGCTGACCCGAGTGCCTACGGCCCGGGGACCGACAACGCCATAGCGATCGCCAAGAGTGTCTCCGGCACTGCGGAGCAGGTGGGCAGGGTGCTCGCTCTGTATGACTACCCGACCCTCGAAGAGCAGGTCTCCGCTACCTGGCTCGGTGGCGGTGTGCAGAGTGCTCTGATGGCGGCAGCGGAGTTCCTGCTGTCTCAGGGTGAGATCGACCGCGTGCTCGACAGCTACGACGGCGCCGTGACGCCGAAGTTTGCGCAGCTGGTACTGGACGGCGAGTGCGGATCATACGCTGACTGAGCCGCTGCCCCCCGGGACTGTTGCTATCCGCTCGACACGAGCGCGACCTCTCCCAACTTCAAGCTGAGCACCATGACCCGGTCTCGCCGTACTGCTTCGCTCACCCACCTCTCCGGTCGGGGGAAGGGATGATCTCACGTCACCACCGATTGCGCCTCTAGTGGTAGCAAATCAACACTGAAAGCTGGCGCTATCTAGGGAGAACTTCAAGTCGATACCGACAGTGACTGGCCTCTGACTCAGCCCACCGGCAAATGTCGCCAAGCACCCATCCCAGAAACCCCACCCTCACGTATCCTTAAGCCATGGCTAGTTTCATGGTCGGGGATGAGGTCATCTACCAGGACAATCGCTACATCATCGCCAGCCGGAACGGAGAGGGCCCCTACACCTTCCGCCTGCTCGCCTCGACCCCCCAGGGCACTCAGGTCGCCTGGGCGAACGCCCACGAACTCCGACCGATCGCCAGCTACCTCAACTCCAGAGACGACACCAGCGACTACGGGTGAGCCTGGACAGCGGCCACGATCGCCTGCCCGAGCGCACGGCCGTCGGCGGCAGCCTCCTCATAACAGACCTCACCCCGAAGGCACACCCCGGCTCCGAACAAGCCTGGGAAGCGAGTCAGCGAGAATCCGTCTGCCCCTACCTCGGTGGCCCGGAGCCGCTTGCAACGTACCGTATAGGGAAGGACACCCTCCTGGGCGGGGAGCTCGAGTACGACCTCCTCGAACTCGAAACCGCTGCCACGGAGGTCTTGGTAGAGATCGTCGTAGGCCATCTCGCTCAGCCGGCCAGCGGTCTCAACCAGCTCGCCGATCCTCAGCCGCGCCTCGAGGAAGCTGCCGGCGCAGAGCGCGACCCGGGGGGCGAACCGGTCGACACCCTCCCAGGTGGCGACCCCCCGGACCACACTCCCCCTTATCATCAGGCCGGTCACGCTCGACTGGAGCAGGTGCAAGGTTGCCAGGCCCTCCAGGGCGTACTTGGCCTCGCTCCTGAGGGCCTGAGCCGCCACCGACCGCCGCCCCGTCCCGAGGAGTCCAGCCATCAGGGTCCCGACTGGAGGTTCCAACTCGACCCGGTCGTGAGCCAGGGCGTAGATGGTATCGAGACTGGTGGTCACCAGCAGGGTGTCGAGCCCGGCGGAGGCGCAGGCGTAGGCGGCCTCGCTCCCGGTGATGCCGCCACCGACGACGATGAGCTGATACTCCCTGGTCGCTCCCGGCACCTCCTGCTTCAACTGATACCTTCACCCCGGGCCTGGAAGGGCTGCCGGCGCCCCGGCGCTCGCAGCAGGAGGATCCTCTTCCAGGCTAGACCTCCCTGTGGGGCTGTTGACATCTGCATCCAGAAAGACTACCGTACAGTTACGGGGCCCCGCAGCGAGCGGGGTCTCCGCCATTTTGTAGGGCTGAAGCCTCGAGAATAGAGTATCCAACTATCTGTTCTCCTCTCCCTTGCCGGTACCGGTCAAGCGCTCGATGCAGAAACTCTTCAACAGAGAGGAGATACCGATTTGCGAAATCTGGATTGAGGTCCTCTATCTCTTTGCGGGCTAGAGCATATTGTAGCGCAACGGCCCTCGGAATCCAGTCTGGACGACGCATATACAGTCCGGCTTTCAGGCCCTTCATTTTCTCCCGGGGGAACCCGATAGATGCCATCTTATTGTATTTCTTGTATAATGCCTCTACTACTTGATCGGTCCCAATAACGCGCTCCGCTGCTTCCTTATGTCGCCGCGTTATGTAAGCCCAGAGATCGGCAAACTGCAGCAAGGGTTCATTGTTTGGATCGCTGGCAATCTTGCCTGAGCCGATATACTCGAGTTGGATGATCTCTTTTGCGTACTCCAGGAACTCATCAGAGTCTATCCCGGCAGAGTCCTGAAAGCTGTCTACGACGAAATCCGCTGAGGATAGCCGCATTACATGTGCGAACTGCTCAAACGTAGCAACAAGCTGAATCCAGAGCGCCAACAATGCACTGGTACTCTTCGCCTGATATCTCTGGTACATGCGTTTATACCGCCCCTCGCTATTTTCACGAAGGAACATCATCTCCGCATAAAACTCTGGATCTTGATAGTAGCGGACCAATCCTTCGCCTAGATCGCTTCGGGCAGCGGTGATAGTCAGTGTGGTCGCCACACGGGCCTGGCTACTGAAATCACCAAAGAGTTCCACGGCCCGGGACAGGTATTCGACCGTCTTGTTGAAATCGAGCTTGGGGGTCCCATCGCTCTCGGCATAGGGGTTTCGATCTGGAGGGAGAACTCTTCCATACATGAGACGTGCGTGGATAGGGGCTGAGGCAACACCAAGGTCACGGCCGATATCACTACAGAGTTTCTGCCACTGTTCGCAGAATAGCTCGTACTGATCCTTCCGAATCATTGCCCCTGCAATCGTCGGAAAGGGGCGGAAAGAGCCCTTTGTCATAGGTCTGCCGAGCCCATCTACAAGTCGGCCACTTCCCCCACTATCGTCGAACGCAATGATGTATTCAGCCATTTCGCCTGCTCTGCCGCCATCCCCCGTTTACGCCTCTATTATCGCACCCTCCCCTCTCTGCTTAGTCGCCTCAATCGGCCACACTCGCTGCACTCTTGTTGGGTCTCACCCGTCTCGGCATCGACCAGTCTCCGGATCCCCCAGGAGCCGCCGCATTCGCAGTGTGCCGGTGGGGGTCGTGATGGTGGTTGGGTCTGCTCCCCTGCTGTCGGTCCGGTCGGGGTCGTGAGCCCGGCAGCGCTCCAGAGGTCGAGCGAGTCCGCCTAGCTCTCGACAAACCAGAGAGTCGGTTTCCCGGTAGTCCGCTTTCCCCTCCCGGAGGACGAACGGCCCGGCCGGTCTCGCTGGCCCAGCGGCCCAGCGAGCGGGTATTCAGTGCTACCTTCCCTCGAGGAGGGCGACCGAGAGGTTCGCCACCGCCTCGGCAAGATCTGTATCGCAGAGCGGATTGGCCAAGTCCCCCGACAGCGCTCCTCGGTCTCCCTGACCCGAATCTCCTGCGAGCCGAAGGCCTGCTGCCAGGCGCCGAGGAACTCTAATGCCTCGGCCTGTTCCGGTTGGGCACCGGCTTTGATCTCGGCATTGCCTTCCTAGGGATCGCAGCCGTCGGGACCTACCCAGGCGACGGCGGAGCGGATCCGAGCGGCCAGCGGCAACTGTGATCGTTCCCTTCTCACGTGATTTAAGAGCCTGGGGTGACGGCGGAAGATCCGGGTCTCAGGTTCGGCCTGGAGCTCAACCGGCACATCAGCGCTCTCCGGGCCATATCTCCCCGGACGGTCAGGTTATTAGTGGCACAGACCACGCAGCGCCAAGGGGCCTCGCTGGTAGAGGTCTCGCCCAGGATCCGGTCGGCGATCATCCCGGGGGTATCATCGGTCCCCAAGGTGAGGGCGGCGCCGCCCCACCCCGAGGAGTCCAGCCATCAGGGTTCCGGCCGGCGGTTCCAGTTCAAACCGGTCGTGAGCAAGGGCGTAGATCGTATCGAGGCTGGTGGTCACCAGCAGGGTGTCGAGCCCGGCGGAGGCGCAGGCGGCCTCGCTCCCGGCACCTCCCGCTTCAGTCGATATCACCCCGGGCCTGGAAGGGCTGCCTGCGCCCCGGCGCCCGCAGCAGCAGGTGATCGCCTGCGGAGGTCCGCTGGTAGATCAGGACCCCGCTCTCAGACCCTAGAGGGCCGAACGGCTCGTCGGCGTCGACTATGGCCCTGAGGTGGAGGGGCAGGTTCGGGCGGAGCATCCCGAACTCGTAGTGCTGCTGGCGCACCACCCGGTAGCCGAAGAAGACGTCGGGAGGGTCCTGAGCGCTGTAGACGCAGGTCAGCGACTGGGCCTCCCCGGAGCGGTAGAGCGCCATCGCCTCCCAGGCGATCCCTTCGGCCTCCTCCTCAGTGATGAAGCCCCTCGTCGGCGCCGTGGTGTCGCCGAAGAAGGCCGCCGGGAAGCGCCTCGACTGGACATAGAAGCCCTGCTGGCCCACCCGCAGCTCCATCACCTGGTTGTCGTAGCTGTCCCCCTTGACCCGGCTCTTCAGATAGGAGATGGCGAGCCCGTAGCGGCGGTCGTGCTCGGCGGCGAAGACCTCCCAGTCGGGCTCGATCAGGAAGGCGTCGGTATTGATCTCGAAGCCGGCGGTCGCTAGTTCGGTAGTCATAAAGGTCTATCCCCAAGGTGAAGTGTCGAGATGCCGGGACCCTGCCGCCGGAAGCGGACATTCCGGAAGCCTGCCCCGCAGATCTGCTCCGCCAGGCCCGGGGCCGAGGCGAAGGCCTCGATCGAGGCGGGCAGGTAGGCGTAGTCGTCGCCACGACCGGAGAGCGCACCCCCGATGGCGGGGAGAACGGTCCGGCAGTAGAGGCTGACAAGGCGCCCCAGGGGGCCCGGCCCCGGGTCGGTAAACTCCAGGACGACGAGCCGGCCTCCGGGTGCCAGGACCCGGTAGAACTCCACTAGGCCGGCCCCCACATCGGCGAAGTTGCGCAGGCCGTAGGCTACGGTGACCGCCCCAAACCGACCCTCCTCGAACGGGAGCGCCGAACCGTCTGCTAGCAGGAACTCGACCTCAAGCCCCCCCCGGGCCGCCTTCTCCCGGGCCAGGGTGAGCATCGGCTCGGCGAAGTCGATCCCGGTCACGCCGGTCCCGGGAGCCCGGCGCTTCAGGGCGAAGGCGAGATCCCCCGTCCCCGTCGCCACATCGAGGACCGAGGCCGGGGACCCTGTCAAAGCCTCCCGCGCCGCCTCCGCCCGCCAGAGCCGGTCGAGGCCGAGGCTGAGCAGGCGGTTTAACAGGTCGTACCTGGGGGCGAGCCGGGAGAACAGCTCCCGAATCCGCTCCGCCTTCCCCCCAGCACCGTCCGCAGACCCGAGAGCCATAGCCAACGCTACCATGCAGGGGGGCCACCCCCTTCGGGTCTACTAGACGAGTCCGTGCCGGCTCAGGAAGGCGTCGAGCTTCGCCCTCGAAAATCCAGAGAGGCTGGTCGCCTCACCGCCGAAGACCAGGGTGGGGACGCTCCGGCGCCCCTCGTTAACCCGCATGACGTAGGCGGCAGCCTCGGGATCCTCCTCGATGTTGATCTCTTCAAAGGGGACGGAGAGCTTGTCTAAGAAGCGCTTGGTGACGATGCAGTCGCCGCACCACTGGGTGGTGTACAGCTTCAGAGTCTGATCCATCGGTCCTCCGGGGGCACGATCTGCCCAGACGGAAGCGTAGCATGCCCGGGAGGGCTCGCCGTCATCTGGCCGACGCGGTCAGGCCACCTCGCGCTGCTCGAGCTCGCAGCGCTCGAGCTCGATCGGGCCGAAGGGCTCGGCCTGTCGCGCTCGAACCTGCCCCTCCTTGATCAGTTCGAGCAGGCCTGCGAAGAGGATCGTGGTCACGGCCCAGCCGCGCCCCCCGACCAGCTCCCGGAAGCCGCCTCGGCCGACCCCGGAGAGCCAACGAGCCAGCTGCCGCATCGCCTCTACCAGCGAGAAGCGTTCGACCGCCACCTCAAAATAGGCACCCAGCCGAAAGCGGGAGGCGAGGCTGGCGAGGCGCCCCACCGAGATCGGCACCGGGGGCTCTGGCCGGGCGTAGACCGGGGGCTCGGTCCGGGCGGGAAGCAGCAGGCGGCGGCGGTCTCGGCGCCCTCGGAGGAAATCGACCGCGCCCTCGAACTTCTCCAGCTCCAGGACCACCCTGAGGACCTCCTCCCCCACCGGAGGCTCCTCCTCCTCGGCGGCCGCCGGGGGGTGAGGGAGCAGCAGGCGGATCTTCAGCTCCACGATCTGCGCTACCTGTGGGAGTGCCTCGCTAGCGGAGGCGAGATCCCGAGCGGCGACCCGCTCGAAGAAGGTCAGGAAGGAGCGGACAAGCTCAACGAGGTCGATATCGGCGGAGGCGACATCCCCAGTCCGCAAGGCATAGGCGAGCTCGCTGAGCGTGCCCTGGAATGCGTCCTGAACGACAGAAAAGCGGCTTTCATCCACCACTCCGGTAAGTCTAACACGCTCCGGGCTAGCCCCAACATCGAATCCGCCTCACTCGGGCCGCCCCGGCTCCCTGGCCAGGGCGCGGGTAGACTGGGGCGGATGTACCGCCTCATCCGACCCCTCCTGTTCCACTTCGATCCGGAGGCGGTTCACGAACTCACCCTCCGGGGTCTCGCGGCGCTCTCGCACCGGCCGGCGCTGCTCAGGGCCCTGACCCGACACCTCGTCCTCCCGAGTGGCCGCCTCAGGGTCCGCTGCCTCGGTCTCGACTTCCCGAACCCCGTCGGCCTCGCCGCCGGCCTCGACAAGAACGGGGTCGCCCTCCCCGCCTGGGCCTCGCTGGGGTTCGGATCGGTCGAACTGGGGAGCGTAACAGCCGAGGGCCAGCCGGGCAACCCGAGGCCGCGGCTCTACCGGCTCCCCGAGCAGCGCGCACTGATCAACCGGATGGGCTTCAACAACGACGGTGCGACGGCGGTCGCCTCACGCCTCGCCAGACTTCGGCGGGCTGGGCTGTGGCCCGAGATCCCGGTCGGCATCAACATCGGCAAGACGATGAGGGTCGCCACCGAGGAGGCTGCAGGCGACTACCGGGCGGCGCTGGAGCAACTCTGGCCTCACGCCGACTATCTCGTCGTGAACATCAGCTCTCCCAACACGCCGGGACTGACCGAGCTTCAGTCGGCCGAGCACTTAGGTCCGCTGCTCCAGGCCGTAACCGGCCTCCGCACGGCGTTGGGCGCCAAGCCGCTGCTGCTGAAGATCGCACCGGATCTGGAGCCCGGACAGGTCGAGGAGCTAGCGGCCGGTGCCGAAGAGCACGGTTTCGACGGCTTCGTCGCGACCAACACCACCCGCTCCAGGCCGGGTGTGGCCTCGAGCGAGCCCGGCGGTCTCTCGGGCAGACCTCTGGCCCGGGCGTCGCTGCAGATCCTTAAGCAGCTGGTCGCCGCCAGCGACCTGCCCATCATCTCGGTGGGCGGGGTCGACAGCGCTGCCGATCTGTTCGAGCGGCTGGAGGCGGGGGCGAGCCTGGTTCAGGTCTACACCGGACTGATCTACCACGGTCCCGGCTGGGCACGGAACCTTAACCGCGAACTCCTCAGCATCCTCGACGCCAGGGGGATCGAAGACCTCGAGGCGCTGAGGTCCCCCAGGCCCTGATCAGCCCGGTCGAAGCTCCCCTTCGTCCTTGCCTCCCTAGCGTACTCTGGCGTCGAGCACGGGACCGCAGCGGCCACCCTAACCCTCGCGCTTGGTCCAGGAGGTCTCGCCGACACCGGCCCGCTGGTTCACGACCCTGGCCAGGGTAAAGAGGAGGTCGGAGAGCCGGTTGAGATAGGCCAGGACCTGAGGATTGACCTCCTGCTCCCTGGCGAGAGCTACGACCGTGCGCTCCGCTCTGCGGGTCACGGCTCTGGCGAGGTGAAGAGCCGCACCGGCGGGGTGGCCACCGGGCAGGATGAAATTCGTGAGCGGCTCGGTCTCTGCGCTGAAGCGGTCGATCGCCGCCTCGAGTTCGGACACGTCGCGCCCGGTCATCGGGGTCAGGTGAGCGCTCGCCGGGTTGCCCCGGGGGCAGGCCAGTTCTGCCCCCAGATCGAACAGGGCGCTCTGAAGTCGCTCGAGCAGGCCGTCAACCTCCCCGAACCGCCCTGCGGCAGCCGCCCTCGCGAGGCCGAGGACCGAGTTCGCCTCGTCCACCGAGCCGTAGGCCTGAACCCTGAGATCGTCCTTCGCCACCCGCCCACCCCCGAAGAGGCCGGTGGAGCCGTCATCCCCTGTCCGGGTGTAGATCTTCATGGCTTTAGCGTACCGCGCCCGGTGGTCGAGCTTCGGCCCTGCACCCACCCGGCGGGCAGGGGGACCGAGCGGAGCTGGCTTTCGGAGCAGCAGTCGGGTGCCACCCTAGGCCCTACCCCGAAGGTGTTGCCGGATCTCGGCAGCAGCGTCTCCATCTTGAAGCGGCCGGCTTTGCGGCTCAGGAAGCTGGCCGAACCGGCCCTGCCCCTACGAGAGCCAGGATGGCGAGTGACCGACAGCAAGAGCTGCCCTGCACCCCCAGAGAGTCCTCAGAGTCCGTTCCATAAATCGAGCGTCCGCCCAAGGTCAGTAAGGGTTCCACCTACTAGCTTTGGGGGTCAGGGAGTGACGCGCTACGCCATGGAACAGGGCCACCCGCAGCTTATGGAACGGACTCGTAAATGCTATAGTAATTGGCATGGGAAAACGAGGATTACTTGCAGCAGTCATCCTGGCGCTGGCGACCGCAGCAGCCCTCGCCCAGGATATGGGAGCCCCGGTTTTCCAGCTGGTGGAGGGCACGGAGGCTCGTTACCGAATCGACGAGGTGTTTCGAAATCGCGATACCACTGCCATCGGCATCACTCCCCTGGTGACCGGCACGGTGCAGTTCGATCGGAACGACCCCTTAAGCACCTCGGTCGGCACCATCACCATCGATGCCCGCGACCTTGATGGCGACAGGAGAGCCAGGGATCGCGTCGTCATCAGGCGGATCCTGCAAGCGAATCGGGACCAGTATCGCTATATCACCTTCGAACCCACGGCGATTACGGGAATGCCCCCCCTCGTCCAGGTGGGAGACACCCTCGAGCTGCAGATCACCGGCATGCTCAGGATCCGCGACAGCACTAACGAGGCGGTCTTCGATGCGACCGTGAGGGTCATGTCCGAGACGAAGCTAAAGGGAAAGGCCTCGACGACGATCCTCTGGCGCGACTACGGTCTCCGCATCCCCAACTGGCCGGGGGTTAGCTGGGTCGCGGATGAGGTGATTCTGCAGCTGTTCTTCGACGCAGTCCTCTCAGACTCAGACTCTGTCAGGCCCGCTCGAGAAGGTCCCAACTATTAGAAAAATCGCCCCTGCTGGGGTGAGGCGGTGCGAGTGAGCGGATCTGAGTTCGTCTTGGGCCAGGGATGGATCCACCTATCCGGCCGGGTACTCGTCTAGGTCTAAGCAAGGGCCCTGTAAGAGTCTGTTTCCTAGATCGAGCCGCTTCGACGAAAGTGGCCTCGAGGCCGACGATGCCGGAGCGCTATGCCCGGGCGGAGTTGGCCGGTCGTGGGGCGGTGGCGAGGTTGAGGTATCGGAAGTAGGATGGGGTAGACCCGAAGCAAAGACGGGGTCTACAGGCCCAACGAAGCCGGGCTGTCCGACCTTGGAGGAAAACCATGAGACTGAGATACCTGCTGGTGGCCGGATGGGTATTCGCACTAGCGAGCCAGGGGCTCACCCAGGGGTGTGAGGGGTGGAACACGAGCCTATTCTTCCTGTCGGCCACGCCGGCAGAGGTGGAGAGCTGTCTAGCTGCCGGGGCAGATCTGAATGCTCGGACCATCGGGTTGAGCTACACCCCCCTGCACTGGGCGGTTTGGTTTAACGATAACCTCGCCGTCACCACGGCCCTGGTGGCTGCGGGGGCAGATGTGGGTGCCAGGGATGACGATGGCAACACCCCCCTACACCTTGCAGCCGGGTTCAATGATAGTCCCGCCATCGTCACAGTCCTGCTGGACGCTGGGGCAGATGTGGGCGCGTGGGAGGACCGGTACGGCTGGACCCCCCTGCACCTTGCGGCCCGGTTCAACGACAATCCCGCCATCATCACAGTCCTGATAGACGCTGGGGCAGCTGTGGATGCGCGGGAGGACGCGTACGGCTGGCTCCCCCTGCATCTTGCAGCCAGGTACAACGACAGTCCTTCTGTCATCACAGTCCTGATAGACGCTGGGGCAGCTGTGGATGCGCGGGAGGACGTGTACAACTGGACCTCCCTACACCTTGCAGCCTGGGCCAACGGCAACCCCGCCATCGTCGAAGCCCTACTCGACGCCGGTGCAGACGCGACCGTTCGGGGCCACGAGGGCAACACCCCCTGGGACCTCGCCCAGGAGAACGAAGCCCTCAGCGGTACAGACGCCTACCGGCGACTAAACGACGCTCGCTTTAGGTAAGAGTTGCGGTGCCGCAGCCGGGACAACGCTGGCCTAGGCGTAGCAGGCAGGCGGCTGGGAATCGCCCACGATGCCCCAGCATGACGGTGCTACGCCGCTGGGCCTCTCGAGGGCTAACAGCAGAAGAGCCTGGACTTCGCTATGGATCCAGCGGATCCGTCCGGGATCGAGCGGCTACTGAGGGCGTAGGGAGCACTGGTCTTGGGCCTAAGGGACAGGCGAGGCAGCAAGATTCTGACGCAACGGACTCAAAGGAAATCACTGGAACTCCAAAGATGTCCTCTCAACCTTCTTTACCGTTCCACTTTGCATCGGAGGAGGTCATGGGACGAACGGCATCCATTTCGAGGAGGCCAGCGTCATCTTCTCCGGGCGCCTACCTACTGCTCCAGATAAGCGCCAGGACTATGGAGAGGAGCGCTTTATCAGCTGCAACTCAGTGAGTCGGTCGTCATCGTCGTGGTTCACACCAGCCGTAGTGGCCGAATTCGGCTGATCTCGGCCCGCAAGGCCAACTCCAGAGAGCGGAGGGCATACTATGAGCATCTCAGCAAAGCGACTAAAGGAGATTGAGGCGATCCAGGATCAGGAGATCGACTCTGCGGAGATCCCGGAGGCCGATGAAAGCTTCTGGCAGCGGGTCGAGCTCCAGATGCCACAGCCGAAGAAGGGCATCTATATCCGTTTGGATAGGGAATTATGTAGGAAAGTGCCGAAATCCAAGGTCGAAAACCATTTAGCGCCTTATGTACCTTTTTAATTCCCGTTTAAGGTTTGAGAGTTCACTTCTTTTTTCTCTCAGGCCAGTGATTAGTTCTTCAACTCCCCCCTTAGCCGGGTAGTCAAATTCGGAGCCCACTTTTGGCCCAAACGTTGGGGCTCCGTCTTTCGTTTTCAATTCGTTTTCGAGATACCCCACTGTTTGTTCGAACTCGTCTATGTGCTCCCCAATTCTTTTTTCGATAAGTTGTAGGAACTCCTCAGCGTCCTCTATCTTCTCTTGCGTCTCTCCTCGTTTCGCCCTTCTCTCTTGGTCGGTCATGTAATCGATCAACTCCTTCTTGGGCGGGAGTGTATCACGATAGCCATGTGTGCCGTCAGTAGCCAATCTGTTCTGTAACATACGGTAATTATTGCACATGGGGTGGGAAGGGGGTGGGGATTTTGCACTTGAACTGGGCTAGGAGTTGAGAAAAAGGTGAACGTGGCCAGGTAACCCTCCTCCAGGGTTTACGTAGACCCTGATTTTGAGAATCCGACCACGTTCCCACCGGTGCTTTGCACCTTGGGCCATGCCGTTAGCAGCGGCTGTGCCCCCAAGGTTAGGCTCTCCGACTAGCGGATACACTCCATCCCTGGGCAGGGACTCCAAACGGGCCGCCTATTCCCGCTCAGACACGGTTGTAGGTCACCTTCGCGCACACGACCTGATGTTTTGTCAGGCTGAAGCCTAGCGCGAAACCGCCCCAAAGACTTTTCCGCCATCGTGAGGTGGCCCAGTCCTACCTTTACCAGCAGGAGCCACCTCCGATCCGGCGTTCCAGAATCCGGGAGTGCCGGGTGCAAAACCGGCATCCTACTCGATAGGGAGTCGGCTTCGAGGTACCAAAGCGGAAACAAAGTTTTCCACAATGGCCACCCCCTTTACGCCGAACGTCAATTCCACCCCGTAGGATGGTTGTTCAGCGCAGCCTCATTGTATCACAGCGGAATGTCATGCCGCTCAGAACAGGTAGGGTTCGAGCCTAGAAAGAGAACGTACCGACCAGTTGGATGACGAAACCCGAGACTATTAAACCCAAGCCCACTCGCGCACGAGCATGATTTCCTCTCACCCTTCTACCCATGTCCGGTAATTGCCTTTTGAGATCCTCGATCTTCTGACCACCGGGCTCCAACACTCCGGTCACGACTTCCCCGGTTTCCGGGTTCTCTACGGTTACGGTTGCCATGTCTACAGTTTCTTGTGCCAACCCATAGCCAAACTCTTCTTCTATTCGTCTATATGTTGTAGCGAAGAACAGTAGGGTCACACCCAGTATGTCTAGTATTAGTCCGAATTGAGTTAAGCACTGTACATTCACAGCCCTAGCCTATAGCTCCACACTGAGCGTCGGAAATCTGCACTTCCGAGCACCTCTGGGCAAAACCGAAACTGCCGCGAACTTACCCAGCATCCATCCAATTTTGAGGGGTACTAGCCCGAGCGGGGCTTACTAGGTGGTGGTGGGGTGGGCCTCGATGGTGGAACGGGCTTAAACGGGACAACTGTCGGAGGTTTGATGTCGGGAGGTTTTGGGTTCCATCCCCTCCTCCACGCTGGAGGAGGCTGGGGAGCGTCCTTACGTTCAGATCTGTTCATCTTCATCCCCATCTTCAGGTAGTTGAGGGAGGTCAAGCCTTCCCTGCGTTGATGCCGATATAATTTCGAGTACCTTCAAAATCTCATATCTGCTATTCAGCTTGCCAGTAGCGGTAAGCGTTTGGATCTCCTTAGACTCTGCCCTTATAAGGGTATCACTTGCAAATGCAATCTCTCCGTGCTGGACTTGCTGCAAGAACTTGGTGTCAAGAATACTGGCATGAAACCGATTCTTGCCATCATGCAGTGCCCACTTAAGGTCACCCGAGAAATCAACACGTTTAACGCCAAAAACACGCACTGAGGTACTTTCCCCAAGAACCTCAAAAGCCTCAGATTTCTCTTCCAAAGCTTCCAGAATGGGCGCATCCTTCTTGGTATATTCCATGGGAAGACTGTCTGACCCAGGTAACGCAATGCCCATTTGAATGGCATCGATTCCTGTGCGCTCCGTAAGTGCTTTTCCAACCCTCACCAAAGCCCTACTCACCTTATCGTCGCTGTACAGGTCAACCGCCAGGTCAAGAGTTTTTAGCACCTCTGCGTCATCAAGGGTTAGCCTAGTATCACCTGCTTCTAGCTTCATTACTGAAGTTGGCTTACGTAGCCCGATTCTGCGTACAAGTTCGTACAGGGAAGGGATGGCTTCAGCAACCGCTCCGACAGTAGTGACTGAGAATCCAATGGCGTCCAGAATCTGTCGTGCATCCAGCGGCTTGTCTTTGCTGAACACATTCTTGGCGAACTCAAAGAACGAGACCGCAAGCTCAAGCGTGCCCTCAAACGAACCGGACTGAAAATCTGGTCTAATACCAACCTTCACCGAGGCCCTGTCCCCATTAAGCACTCGGTTGGATTCTTCTATCAACTCGCCAACTGCAAGAAGAGTAGGGGCGAGGTCTTTTACATCAATGACTCCCGACTCTACGGCTTCACCGAGGAACCTGATCGAAAACCGCTCCGTAGCCAACTTGGCCCTATGTTATCTCAAAACGCCACCGATTTCACCCACAAACCCCTTGACTTTTTCGGCACTCTCCTGTAAAATATAGACATGGCTGGAAAAGGATACAGAAAAGGCATTTCACTTATCGAGATCATGAAGCAGTTCCCTGACGACGCCACGGCAGAGGCGTGGTTTATCGAGCGTCGTTGGCCTGATGGGGTTGCTTGCCCGCACTGCGGCTCGACCAATGTACAGACAGGAGCCAAGCACAAAACCATGCCGTTCCGTTGCCGTGAGAAGGAGTGCGCTAAGCGGTTCAGCGCTAAGACCGGAACGGTGATGGAAGGTTCCAAGCTTGGCTTTCAGACGTGGATGATTGCCACCTACCTGCTCTCGACTAGCCTCAAGAGCGTATCGAGCATGAAGCTGCACCGGGACTTGGATATCAACCAGCGCAGCGCTTGGTTCCTTGCCCACCGGCTGCGGGTTGCGTTGTCCGAACAGGGGGAGGTCTTCGCAGGACCGGTGGAAGTTGATGAAACATACTTCGGCGGGAAGCGCAAGAATATGTCCAATGCGAAGCGTAGGGAGCTGGCAGAGATGGGGCTAGGGCGCGGTCCTGTCGGCAAAGTAGCGGTCTCTGGAGTCAAAGACCGCGACAGTAACCGGGTTGCTGCCCAGGTAGTGGAGAGCACCGACGCCGAGACGTTACAGGACTTTGTCCGCACCCACGCTGCCCCTGGCGCTACGGTCTACAGTGATGAAGCCAGCGCCTATGAGTCGCTTCCGTTCGACCATGAGACGGTCAAGCACTCGCTCTCTGAGTACGTCAAGGGCGACGTGCACACCAATGGCATCGAGTCCCTCTGGTCAACCCTCAAAAGGGCTCACAAAGGGACGTTCCACAAACTCTCGCCCAAGCACCTCGACCGCTACGTTCAAGAGTTCGCCGCTCGTCACAATCTGCGCGAGCTTGACACCATCGACATCATCGCTGCGGTTACTGGCGGCATGGATGGTAAGCGGCTTCGCTACCGTGAGCTGATTGCAGACAACGGGTTACCGAACGGGGCGAATTCGTGAGTGCTGCGATAAGAGCTTAACCGACACCTTTTCGGGAAGATTCGACGCCCCTCGCTACAGCAGGAGGGGCAACCTCTTTATCCCCTGGGCACCTCACACGAAGGACTCCATTTAGCCCTTACATCTCCGAAAAGTAATCTGAATCTATCCGCTTTAACCGATAGGTCTCTTCGGTGGTCACACCAACATCATGGTCAATCATGAACTCGGCAAGTTGGGTTCCCTCAATTAAGACGATCTTGGTATCAATGTTCGTCACGTACTCCTTTGCCCCAGAGGTAAAGGTTGACGTTGTGATGAATACTCCCTTTCGTGCCTTCTGGCCTTGTAGGGCGCCAGCAAATTTCTGAACCTCAGGTCTACCGACAGCGTTTTCCCATCGCTTTGCTTGAATGTAGATGACTTCCAAGCCCAAACGGTCTTGCTTGATAACTCCGTCAATCCCCTCATCTCCTGAGCCGCCTATTGCTTCACCGACTTCCTGCTCAGACCCCCCGTAGCCCATGCGGTCTAGCAGTTTCACAACCAATCGCTCAAAGAACTCGGGAGGTGATTCCATGATCCCTTGCAGCAACTCGGCAGCAAGTTTCTCTTTCAGCTCCACATAAGCCTTGTGAAGATTCTCCTCTGGTGTATCTTTGGGGATTTCAGGCTTAATCGGAATCGGACCAGTTTGTGAATCCCGCGAACCCTGTGAGCCCTGTTGCTGGCGGGTTTGCTTTAACTGGTCCTGATACTTCTTGAACTCCTCAAATCGCACAAGAAATTTGTTGTCAACCCTGGCTGGCTCACCAGCAAGAACGCTGCGGCCTCGTTCGGTAATGCGAAAGTGTCCTCTCTTTGGGAATTCCAATAAACCTGCCTTTGCGAGATTGCTTTGTGCCCAGGTTATCCGATTGTAGAATCTTGGCCGCCCACCTGGCAGAAGCTCTCTTTTGTCATCTTCCGTTAAGTTCAGACGCAGCGCGAGGAGATCAATTGCTTCACGAAGCTGGAGGAAGTCGTACTCATCGGCCAACTCCAACAGGGGTAACATGAGAGATTGATAGTCGGGTACTGGCACCTAAGTTCTATACCCCCCTCCAAACACGCGCACAGTGATTATTGCATAAAGCCGTTTTCGTACGAAAAAGGTGTACTTTTTCTTCGGACATTCTTGTTCCTTTCATGGAAGACATGGGCGCCAGTGCAGCGACCGGCGCTCGATCTCTTGGGGCAAGGTAACATCAGATGGGCTAGACGACAAGGTAGGCAATTATGAGGATAATTACCACGAAGAGAGCCACCCTTGCGAGGACCGCCACGACCCTAAAGGGCAGCCTGGTTAGCCACCAGACGACCCTAAAGGGCAGTGTGATTAGCAACCACAGAATCCGCATTCGCTAACTCACCAATACCAACGCTCCCTTGTCCCGAATACCTGTGCCTGGGCTAGCAGTGGAAGCTGAGCCCTCAACATTTAAGTACAGCGAGTATCTTATAGGGCTCAACAAGGTGCTCAATGCTGGGACTGGGCCAACAGTCAAGGAACGAGTACTCTACAGCATTACGGCCTAGCACAACATTCCTCACGCTCTCGTAGCGTTTCGCTAACCAGTATCGTAATGCTTCTGGCCTCAAGGGAGACTCTTCTATGAAGACCTCATACCAACCCTTGCCAGCGTTTATCAGTCTACTCCCGAGCACCGAGAAGCCGACAATCGCCAACGGCACCGATATCACAGTGACCACAGGGATGATGGGCGGGAAAGCTAAGGCCATAGCCGTTACCAACCCTGAAACTGCGGCACCGGCTAGCCCCGCTGCACCAACCGTCTTGCCGAATTCAAGGTACATCTCTTCTGCCGTAATCTCGCCTTGCTGGTACTGCAATCCGAGTTCCAATACAGCAACCGTTGCTAAGACTGCTGCCGAAATCGTGCCGCCCCTTAGAGCACCTTGGGCTGTCTGCTGCAAGGTGACTTGAAAGGCATTGCCCCGCAAAACGGCTTGTGCTGCGCCGTATTCACGCGGTGTCATAATGGCAGCCCCTCTAGCTCGGTTGAAGTACCTGTCCTCAAAGATGCCGTTACGGGGATCATTGCTCCCACCCAGGCTATGAGGGTAGATATGACTCCAATCCTTACCGGCTAGATATCTCGCCGTAGCCTCTGGACCAGCAGCCCTAATAGCTTTGGGGATTGTCTCCCAAACCCCTTTTGCCGCCTCCAAGGAGCGCGCAACCCCTCGGGTTCCAGCAAAGACATACCTAATCGGATCGATCTTCGACCAATCCAAATTACGTGCAAACCTTGACAACCTTCCATAAGCGTCAATAAAGATGCCGGGGTTGCTGAGTACGTCCAACGTCTCCTTATAAGCGTCGGAGGAAGTGACCGAATCCAAGGCGGCTGCCGAAACCCTAATCATGCCGTTTGCGTAGCCTATGCCGTGTTCGTATGCTACGGCCACATAGTTTATGCCCAGCTTGATTGCTATAGCCCCAGCCTCTTTGGTGAGCCCCCAAGCCTTCAAGAGCCTGTCCCACAAGAAGCCGCCCCACCTGGCAGCCAAATTCCAAACTGCGGTATGCCACGCTCGCCCTTTTTCGGTGACTTCCTCAGTGGCTTCCTCTGCGACCTCCTCAGTGACGGCGACTTCCCCGTTGACCTCTTCGCCAACCTCTTCATTGACTTCTTCATCAACTTCTTCGTCGAGAATGTTGGCAAGGACAGTGAGCCGTTCTTCGAGAGTGGGCCGTTCCTCGATAATGGGCTGTGGCCCAACGGGGGTCTCTACTGGCAAGAAGCATCCCGACACCGAGAACAAGCAAAAGGCTATGAGCGATATCGATCCCCCTCTTCCCACGTCACACCTCCCGCCCGACACTGGATATGTCAGTGCCGGGCCATTGCAAACTCCTTCAGGTTGTGACAGAGGAAACCCTGCTTATTCACCCTGGCTCGGGGGATCAATCCCTCACCTTCGGTGGGTTGTTGTATTCGCAGGTAGCCCGACTCGCGGGAACCTGAAGGGTTTGCAAGGGAAAGTCTAGCACGAACGGTTTTTGTTCGGTTCTGGAAGCGGTATAATGCTCTCTATGATGATCGATTTAGCGCAACATACTTTGACAAGAGAAGAACGCGAAAAGGAGAATAAAATCCTGGCTGGCCACATTGAAGGTGTGCTGTATGCACTTTCAAAGAAGGGGTCAGTATCAAACGAACTTTACATCTCACTCAGGAAAAGACTTGAAGAGCTTGATTTATTGCCAGAGAAACCACTGGGGACTAGCTTCTACCGATACGTCGGACAGTTAGTCAAGCCACTTCGCGCTGGGGTCAAAGAGACGCAGGATTTTGTCAAGAACTGGAAGGGGTGGTAGTACTGACCGTTGTGTGAGGGGGGAGGCAGTTGGGGAGCTGGGTCTGAGCGTTCGAGCGAGGATGGTCACAACGGGGGATAGGGCGCTCAATTCCCCTTATGGACTGCTCAACCCATCAAAGACGGCCTGCACATCGGAGAAGCCATTCTGGTTAAAAACGAGGCGGAATACCCCCTTGGCCGGTCCATTGTGAACGGTCATTATGCCTGCGTTGAAGGTCTTTTCCAAAGCGGCGAATACCCGCTCCTTATACTTGGTATCGTCATTGTCCCTCAGGTGCTCGCCCTTGGTCTCAAAAACCAGCACGCTGGGCTTGCCGCCAGTTTCCCCGGCCATCGCCACAAAATCGGGCCAGATGCGGTCGCGCCGCCAACCCCGCAGGTAATACTCGCCCTGTTGCCGGACAGCTACTCGATGCCACCAATGTAGCGCCTTTTGCTCATCCAGATAAAAGGCGAATCGGCGCTCCAGTCCGTTGAAATCCCGCTCAAATACTGGTTCAAAAAGGCTAAGCTGTACCGAACGCCCGTAACCCTGCAATTGCCTGTCGCTGTCGGACACGAGTATCTCGGGCGGCTTTTTGGTAAGGCGATGATTGTGGTCGCTGGTCTCTAGGTCAAAGCGGATTTCGCCATTGGCCAACTTGGCCCGAAAGACCTGCTCCGCCTGCTTGTCCGCCTCCTGTGTTACGTGGTCCCGCAATTGCGCCGCCAGTGGGGAACGTTGAGCATATATGGCGTCGTCATCGTGACCAGAGTCATACATCTGTTGGACAAGTTCTTGAGTAATGCGAGCCGCCTGAAAAGGGTTCGGCATCACATCGGAAATGCGACGTGCGTACCAGGAGATTTGCACACTGGTGTCGATGAACAGTTCCTGGGGGTCGTCGTATATCTCCTGGGCAGCCTCCGCATCCAGGTCAACGGTCGCAGTCGAACCTTGCGGGCCTTGGGCTTGAGCGCCCCATATGTTGGGCGGTCCGATGCCATCCCAGTCTATGTGGGGTGCAATGTGGCGCTGATACTCTAGTTCAGTCCACCCGCAGTCATCGTCCTGATGTAGCACCCGAGGCAGGAAGAATTCCGCCTCACGGAACCGCTCCCGGCGTTTGATCGCCACTGGCTTTAGGTTCGCCGCTCCTTGGCCTCGAACGTCACTGTCCAGCCCAGTCATTCCTTCCTGCTCCAAACCTGTTTTTACGTGATCCACAGCCTCATTCACACCTATATCCTGGCAATAGACATAGCACTGGTCCAGAGCTTCTCGCCCGGTAAGATGAGCATGAGGCTGGCGCATCACCCGCCCTACCAACTGGGTGATAGCCCTTTTCGCCCTGGTGTTATCCAGCATCACCAGCAGGTAGGCAAATGGGCAATCCCAGCCCTCCATCAGCGCCGATTTGGTGATTATCCACTTTATCGACGACAACTCCGACAACAGGTCCACGCCGACCAATTCCTTGCTCGTGGCGGACTGGACAGCTACGGCTGAAGCGGGTACGCCTAGATTCCGCGTCAGCTGTTCCCGCACATCTTCGGCATGGATGCGCTTGCCGTCTTGTTGGTCGTTGCCCGTCCGCTCTACTCGCACCACCGCAATCGGTCGAATGTAGCGACCCTCACTGTGTTGTAGGGACACGGCCTCGTTGCTCAGCCGTTCCAACTGGGCATGAGCCTCTCCTAATGTGTACTTCCATTCGGCGTTGGTGAAAGACGTAACCTGTACCGGAAGTTTGATCATCTCTTCGCTTTTGAGATCAACGCCGGAAATATCCACCAGCAGGTTGCTTTTGGAATGGCTTGGGGTGGCCGACAACTCAATCACCAAGCTGGGATTCAGGCGGTTGATCGAACGTACAAACTCTTCACCGTGCTTTTCCTGGCTGCCGTATGCTTTATGGGCTTCATCAAGTACGACGACCGGACGTAACATCTTGAAAGCGTTGAACAGGCTGTGTTTGACCGGCCCATCTCCCGTGACCCGTTCCAAATCAGGATATTTTTGCAACAAGGCAGCATCGCCTAGCACGTTGTCGGTGTCCGGGAATAGGGTGGAATAGCGGCCCGAATCCCGAAACATTCGCAGGAACTCTTTGTTGTTCTTCCGGTTAGCTGATTGCAATGAAATCAGCATCACGCAGAGGAAATGCTCAACGTCCGCTGCGGTGAACGGGTCGTCTTTCTCCAGCATTTTGACGCGCCCGCCACTGGCCCGCTCTAGCATCTGCCGGTACGGATGCTCCCGGTCCCACAGTGCGGCCTTGGTTTGGCGGTAGATGGCATTGCTAGGCACCATCCACAGCACCAGCCCGGTGTTCTGATTCAGCCGTTCGAGCGCAGCAGCGCCCAACAACGTCTTGCCCCCACCGGTCGGTATCTTGAAGCAGACGTGCGGTATCGAATAACCGGCTTCGGCGGTGCGATCAACATACGGCCCAGCACTGGCTGCCACCTCGCCAGCCTCGGCCAGCTTCTGCCAAGCACTCTTGGGATAGTTGCGTATATCCGGGGTAATATTCACCCCTACCTGCTCCAAAGCGGCAATGGCGGTTTCCGACCTTGCCTGCGCCGCCGTAAGTTCATTCCGCCAGCGGGTGAAGGCGTCCAAGGCGCGGATCTGGTACTCCTTCAATTGCACGGTTTACCCTCTTATCCCAGCCGGTGCAGTTCGTAGGGTATCTGGCAGAATGTGATGCCCATATCGGTAAGAAGCCGTTGGCCGATGTACTTGTCGGCAGCAAACACTACCGCCTTATTGCCTGCGTCTCTTATCCGTTGAGCTTGCTCGCCTTTAAGAATGGCCGCGTCGCTGCGCAACCAGTCAATAATCGGGGCGATACAGCAGATAGTAGTCTGTATCGTCATTGCTGTAAAATAGGCCGTCTTCATTCTTCGCTTCCAGACTCCCGCTGGTACTCAGACCCGATGCAGTATGTAGGAGGTAGGCGGCCAGTTCCGAATACTCCGGTAGATTCTTGCCGGTGAGCATCCTTTCCACATCGATTGGGTTGCCCAGCGTGCAGTAGCTGAAGGAGCCGCCCAGACCTTTCCGCAACGACGCATCCTTCGCGTTGGGCACGCCGTTGATAACGCGGCGCACCCGTTCGGCGGTGATGGTGTTGGCGTAGTCCTCGCACTCCACGAGGATGAACTTGCGGTTGCCACCGTCCTCTTTGTTCAGGGCAAGGACAGCGTGGGCGGTGGTGCCGGTACCGGCAAACGAATCCAGCACTATAGATTTGGGGGACGCAGAGATTTCTAGTAATCTGTGTACCAAGCCGACCGGTTTGCTGTTGTCTAGTTTTTTCTGCCCTAAAATGTTTTTCTGCTCGTTGGCAGCGTCAGTGGTTGTGGCAATGTCGTAGAAAATTGTGCGGTCTTTGACTATTTTTTGCCCCGATACTTCGTCAAAGTATTCGACTTCCAGCGGAGTCCAATGTCCTTTCCTTTTCTCCCAGTGAATGTGATCTCGATCCAGCTTTTCTGGCAACTTTCGCCATCTACCCTCCGCACCGTTGGGGGCTTGGGGATAAAAGTCATTTCCGTCAGGATCTTTTATCGGATAGAACATCGTGGGGCGATCCGTGCGCAGGGCACTAGCCCCCCATTTCTCCAGCTTGATGAATCTGCATTTGCGCCCGTTCTTAGTTTTGTTGAAACCGTCTGCGGTAACCTCTTCAGTTCGGAACTCCAGCTTAAAGTGCTCACTCTTGCGATAACTCAACACGTAATCATGCTCTTGGGCAAGATATTCACTATCTTGTCCGCCCCCGGCCTTTTTGCGCCACGTGATATTGGCAACAAAATGCTCCTCCCCAAAAATCTGATCCATCATCATCCGCAAACGGTGCTGTTCGTTGTCGTCAATGGATACAAAAATGACCCCATCATCCGCCAGCAACTCCTTAAGCAAGTGCAGTCGCGGCCACATCATGCAGAGCCACTTATCATGGCGCTCCAAGTCCTCGCCGTCCACCGGGGCGTGCTGTTCGAACCACTCCTGCATCAACGGGCTGTTCACATTGTCGTTGTAGCACCAACCTTCGTTGCCGGTGTTGTAGGGCGGGTCGATGTAGATGCACTTGATGCGACCAGCGTAGCGAGGCAGCAGGGCCTTCAGCGCGTGCAGGTTGTCGCCGTGGATGATGAGGTTGTCGTCCACACCGGTCGGGTTAAGCGACCGGCCAGTATCGGGCTCCAATGGTCGATAAGGAACAGTGAGGTGATGGGCGTAAATGTGCTGCTTGCCCTTGAAATCTAGTGTCGGCATAACCGGGTCTCAGTCCTTGCTGCTGACCAGTTGCTCGCCGATTTTTCGCTCTCATCCATGTAGGGCCAGTGTACCACCCCTTGCAAGCCTTTCAGGATTCTGGCGAGTCGGGGGACCGGCACTCAGGAGTTCTTTGCCATCTGACTGAGGAGTCATAGGTCGTAACACAAGACGACCTTTGCCTTCAACAACAGCTATTAGACCAAGATAAAATCCGCGTCCTCACAATCCTTACCCATCGAATTCCAGAAATCACAGAAGAATACTGCCAGAAGTCCGGTGATATCATCAGGATCATTCAAAGGATATCTGGGGAACTCTGTGTTCGGAAGTCTAGGGAGTGAACGCGGTTTTCCATGAACGACTTTCCCTCCAAACTTTCCCACGACCCCAGCATTTCCCAGATTGCGTGTCTCCACCTCAAGAGCATATTCGGCAGTGGGAGCACCAGCTTTATTTCTGATGTGATCAGCCCAAACCGCTAGGTTCGCAAACATGACAATAGGCCAGTCAGGGTCAAGAAGGTAGCGCTCTACATTGTTTTCGTCAGTGATCGAAAGAAAACCAAGCTCGACCAAGCCATCAGTATGAAGTTCCAAGTAACTAGAATACGAGGGCAGGTAATTTGGAATAGAGTCAGGGGTTTCACGTTCCGCCCGTGTACCACGCAATCGCGGTTGCCAAGGTGAAGGTGGAAAATCGGGTAAGGCATCGTCCAGTCTCTCTCTGTGGCCTGATCTTTTACGGAGAACCTCACGCCACGGCATATCGAGATCACTAACAATACGCCCTCGATGGAAAACACGGTCGAATCGTATTTCGTCCACCACGGGAACGGCGGTAAAGCGGATGCCGAATGCACTCTCTTGAACTGCGAAGCGACTAAAATCCTCTTGAAAGCGCTCAGAACGTTCTGAAAGCCTCTTTTCCAACCGCTCTAGACCACGAGATACGTTCAATGTCATGTCCTGGATCTCACGCATGGTCATTTCCTGGCATCGGTCGGCACGTCGGATTGTACAGATTCTTGTCTTCTGAAACCTGACCTGATGTGGAGCCAGACGCGACTTCCCCACCCGAATGATGACAACCCCACATCCACACTCGTCATTACATTCGCACCTGTCTTTAGCCAAAATTCTGTCGATATCAACTCGGACGAACTTCGGGTCCACGCAGTCACGAAATACATTCTTGAGACGATCCGCTAAATCTGCACATCGTGGAACTGGTGAGATCTTGGTGGCAACCGATGGCTTCGTTTTGGACTCTTCAATGCCTATGAGCAACACACCGCCATACGCATTTGCAAACGCAACGACCTCCTCAAGTATCCCTCTCTTCGCATAGTCGCCAATATCGTCTCCGCGAGTCATCCATCGGTCGATCTTCCCTTTTGCTGCTGGAAGCTCTCTCTTGAACTCAATCTGCTCACCTTCGGGAACTTCCTCATCGATCAACGACTGAATGTCGGCAATCGTGATTTCGTCTATAGGCTTAGACAGTACTTCAAGCAACGGTTCTCTCCTTTGGTGCAGGATGCACTAGATGGGTTCTACCTGAGCCCTACTTCGCAATCAAGTCCTGATACCGCAACCGCTTCCCATCCATACCCCTGACCAGCCATCTGGTCGGCAGTGTCCTGCGGGCGTGCATATGGAAAAAAGAAAGCACGTGTGTTATTCTTCCATGAAGAGGATTTGGGTAAAAGCTCAAGGTAACTGGAGGCAATAATGTCGAAGCCTAAGCCCCGTGAGGTCGAAATAGTACACCCGAGCTACCAACCCTCAAAGGCGGAGCTGGAAGAGGACAAGCGGGTTAATGCGACCTTCGAGGAGGCGATTGAGGCTCTTGCCAAGCCGGTGAGCATTCGTCACATTCCGAAGCCGAAGCGGACTGGCTGATTGCGGGGTTTCAACAGGATGTTTTCGGAACGGAATCAACGGTTCTGGAGTGAGAGTATGTCCGAAGACAGAGTATTACGCGGTGATGACGAAACGTTCGTATGCCGCTTTTTTCAAGTCCCGGCAGACATCGAACTCATTGATGCAAACACGGCACGTATGACCTGTCCAACCTGCGGGGTCGTCCGCGAAGGTGATCTGATAGGTGGCGGTATGAAATTCGATTTTCTCGGAGAGAAGACCCTAGAGGAAAGAGACGAGGAGGCTCGCGAACTCTTCCGCCGAGGTCTTGTTCAAGCCGCCCCAATCGGGGTCGGAATGACGGGTGGCTTCGTCGATGACAAGCCTAGACAGGAACGTGATGAGCCTAGCCGTCACTTCGTCATTGGAGTTCCCAAAAAATTGTAACGGGTCGGTACCCCATCGTTGGACCCGTTACGATCAAAGGTAATTGTCATTGTGGAGTTTCCGCGTCCGCCGACTGAAGAGCGTGAGAAGCTAGAGCCGTTAGCCTGCGAGCTGAAGCAGGCCCTAGAAACCTGTGCCCGCCAATGGATGGCCAAGAAAGACGGCGGGTACGCGGTCGAGGCCCGGATTGTCCGGTAGTGACCTTGGTTCTGGCTTTTTACCTTTGACCTTGGTTTTTGTTTTTCGGCACTCTTCTACATAATTCCCTTTGGATACCGATGTTATCGACTGGCTGAAGTCGAAGGGAAAGGGCTACCAGACCCGGATGAACGCCATGTTGCGGGAGCTGATGAGGAGTGAGAAGGAGCAGAGGGGTCGGCGCGGGCGGCCATGATGGCGGTTACATCCTGTCTTCTCGCCGTTCGACCTCCTGTTAAGTATCTGTACTGGGCTTCCCCAGCCTTGCAACGGCCCGCCTGGTGCTGGGGAGATCTGTAGGTATGTCCTCAGAGCAGTCCGCTCAGTAGCTCGAAACAGCGATAAGCACGTCCGCCACGTAGAGCGGGGTACCATGCACCTCAGGCTGTAAGCGTGCATCTTCTTCAGTTGGATGTGGCAGCGACGGTGACGCTACGACTGGGGCAAGGCTTGGGGCCGAGAGAGGATTGGAGCATGATTATTAGACGGTTAGTTCTTGGCAACCTCAACACAACCATCACCCTGTGCGTGCTGATTCTTGGCATCATGGGAGTCCTGTTCGGAATCGGGGTCGGTAGCACCTTCTTCGATCCCTACTCCGGGCCAATACTGGGCGGGATCTTAGGGGGTATCGGCGCTCTAATCATGAGTGGGGTACTCTTGGGCCCTATCTTGATCTTGGTGGATATTCGGGAAGGGCAGAGCGATATCATCCGGGAGCTTCAGAAGCTCCAAGAGTCACCGAAGCCGGACTAGCGCAGCCAGGGAATAGACCGGCTGAACCCCCGCCACCGATTGCTGAGGGAGCGGGGAGGACCGAGACATGAGTAATGATCTAGCGAGGCTGCTGCGGCCAACTCCAAGAGCTTCGACGCTTCCAAGCTGGTGTCCACGGTGCACACCTCAAGACGCCTCGCGGAGCGCCTCGTCCAGCGAGAACGCTGCTCTCTTTACGTCTGTTAATGCTAGTTATCGGAACTGGGGTCCCACTCGACCTTGAGACCGCTTTGGAAACGATACCTGCACCCCCAACCCCAACACCTCAGCCACTCGATCAAGACTCCGCATATTGTGGTTGAAGTAGAACGGATCGGTGAGTCGGTGGATCGATTGACGGCTCACCCCTAAACGTCGAGCGACCTCGGCCTTCGTTAACCGTGCCGACTGGATGGCATCTGCGAGCCTGAGTGAAACAGGGTTCACCTCAGCTGGCTCAACCAGCACTACCTCCCATGGCTCTTCACACTCTTCGCACTCGATACTCTCGACCGGACTCGGAGTTGGCCACTCCTCCCCATCCCGCTCAAGGTCATAGAGGCGCAGTGCGATAGCCTCACTAGCTAGACGCAAAATCTCGTCACGCCCTTCCCCAGCCACCACAATCACTGGGAGGTCGGGAACGAAGCCACTAGTGTCATCCTCAATAAGTACGGGGTACTGGACTCTCACTCCGCATCACCTCCTTCCCCGTATTTATCCTTATAGCCTTTGCTCTTCAACTGCTATTTCGGTAGGTCTATTTGAGACCTGCCTGCTTAAGTATTGCGTAGAGGGTTCCTCTCTTGACTTCGGCCCCAAGGTTACCCGACACGGTTATCTTCCCCTCTTACAGCCTAGCCCGAAAGAGCAGACCCCTACTCCAACCCCGCTAGCCTCTAGGCCTCCGGCAGCTCTATTCCAGCCTCGGCAAGGTCGCTGTCATACCGCCCTGTCAGGCACCAGTCCGCCTCGTGAGGTCTCAATCTGGGAGGACTGCGGTGAAGGCCAACTCCAGAATCACCTCATCGGCGACCCAGCTAACCCCCGGCCAACTGGGGATGCGGAGACTGTAGTCGCGCCAGCGAATTGTCGTCGAGGCCAGTCCCTGCAGTTCGGTCTCGGATACGACCGTGACGGTCGTATCGAAGACCGCCTCTTGTCTGCCGTTGCGGACCCTGAGCATGCCGGTGATCTGCAGCTCGAGGGTGTCTCCCACCTGGACGAGTGAGGGCATTCCCGCGACTGCGGTGGGTTCGAAGGTGATATAGCGGTACTTGTCCAGACCCGCATTCAGGATCCGCCTGACGACGACGCGATCCCTGGCTCTCCGGTCGCCCTTCAGGTCGCGGGCATCGATGGTGATGGTGCCGACCGAGGTGCTTAAGGGGTCGTTCCGATCGAACTGCACCGTGCCGGTCACCAGGGGAGTGACGGCGACAGCAGTGGTGTCGCGGCGACGAAACACCTCGTCGATCAGGTAGCGAGCCTCCGTACCCTCCACCAGCTGGAACACCGGGGCTTCGGTATCCTGGGCGAGGGCTGCTGCGGCCGCCAGCGCCAGCACGATTGCTGCAAGTAATCCTCGTTTTCCCATGCAAGAAAATGTAGCACTTAAGCGTGCATCTTTGGTGAAGGAAATCCTAGCCGAGCGATACCCTGCCCCGCCGCTGCCCGAGCGCAGGTCGCTGGCATTTTTCGAGCCGGCCCTACCTTGACCCAAGCGAGGGGGCTGGTCAGAGCCAGCCCTTCTCCCGCGCCAGCCTCGCCGCCTCAATCCTGTTGTCAACGCCCAGCTTGCTGATCGCCTCAGAGAGGTAGTTTCGAACTGTCCCGGCCGAAAGAGTGAGCAGCTCCCCGATCTCGCTGCTGCTCCGGCCCTCCCCCGCCAGCCGGAGGACCTGGCGTTCCCGCTCCGTGAGGGGGTCCGGCTCGCCCCAGGCCTCCACGGCCAGTTCGGGATCGACCGCCCGGCCTCCGAGATGTACCCGCCTCAGGGCAGCGGCCAACTGGGAGGCCGGTGCATCCTTCAGGAGGTAGCCGGCCGCTCCCGCCTCCAGCGCCCTCCGGAGGTAGCCACCTCGAGCGAAGGTGGTCACGATCACGACCCGCGTCCCCTGGCGGAGCGCCGCAACCTCCCTGGCAAGCTCGAGCCCCGTGAGTCCCGGCATCTCGATGTCGGTCACGAGGATGTCTGGTACGACCTCCCTGACCAGGTCGAGCGCCTGCGCTCCGTCGGTCGCCTGGCCCACCACTTCGAACCCCCCCTCGAGCTCGAGGAGGGCCGAGAGGGCGCCGAGGATCAGGCTCTGGTCCTCAGCGAGGACGACCCGGATCACTGCGGTTGCACCTTCAGGGTGGGCGGTGGCCACTCCGCACCAAGGGCTCTCTGCTCCCGACTGGGGATGCCCACGGCGAGGGTGGTGCCGGTCTCCATCGTGCGGGCAAAATGCCCCCCGAGAGAGCGGACTCGCTCCCGGATCCCCGCCAGGCCATTCCCCTCGGAACCGCCCCCCAGGCCGTTGTCGGCGAGCGTCAGCAGCACCTCGTCACCCTCGGTGCGGAGCGCAACCTCGGCGCGAGTCGCCTGCGAATGGCGGACGATATTGGTCACTCCCTCACGGAGCACGAGCGCCAGGGCCCCCTCCTGGCGCGGAGAGAGTTCGACCGGCTCGACCCTGATATCGAAGTCGATGTCGGCTGCGGCGAGCGCCAGCTTCGCGTTGGCGATCTCCCCGCTTAGACCCTGCACCCGGTATCCCTGGACCGCTTCGCGGACCTGAGCCAGGGCCTCGCGCGAGATCGCCTCTACCTCGGCCATCTCCCCGGCGGCACGATCGGGATCCGAACTGGCCAGCTTGGTCGCCAGTTCGCTCTTTAAGGTGATCATAGAGAGGGTGTGGCCGAGGAGGTCGTGGAGGTCGCGGGCGATCCGCTCCCGCTCCGCGAGCACCGCCAACCGCTCCATCTCCTCCTGCGCCAGCCGCAACCGGGCATCGCTGCGGGACCGCTCGGCTTCGACGATCTGCAGCCCGCCGATCGTCGGAATAAACAAGAATGCCGGAATGAATGCGGCCCAGCGGAAGGGGAAGGGGACCTCTGAAAAGAAGAAGGTCCCGCTAGCGATCATGAATACGATGCCGATGATGGTCCAGGCCGTCCGAACGGATCCGACTCTGGCCGCAACTGCCGCCGCATAGATGAAAAACGCGGTCGCTCCGGAGTTCAAGTTGAGCACCACCCCGACCGTGCCGAGGAGCGTCATACCGGCAACGCTCCAGAGCAACTTTCTCCCCCGTTGCCGGTAGCTCCAGAGAAAGAGCGGCAGAAAGATGCCGGCCAAGGCGGCAGCGATCAGCCAATCGCCGGCACCCGCATTGGGATCGAAGATCGGTTGGAAACCGAGAAACGCGAGGTAGATCAGGTAGAGGTAGGGCCCCTCTCGGCTGGACCACGAGCTCATAAGCCCTAGTGTACGGTCAGCCGTAGGTCTGGCCCTCATCCCGGAAGTAGAGGAAGACGGCTGCGATGAGGAACGCAAGGGTGAAGCCGCCGAGAACGAGCAGGTGCCAGCCGGCCCCCCCGCCTCCGTCGGCCCCGACGACTCCGAGTGAGAGCTGGGCGTAGTGGTAGGTCGGCAGGTAGGGGGCGAGTTTCTGGAAGAAGGCCGGGAGGACCTGAATCGGGATCCAGAGCCCGGCAGCGAACGACATCGGGAGGTAGATCAGGTTCACCACGGCCGGAGCCGAGTTGGGCCCCACCAGGTAGCCGAGGGCGAGGCCCATGGCGCTGAAGGGGAGAGTTCCCACAACCAGGACGCCGACGACCGAGAGGAGTTCGCCGACCGACAGCCTCAGGCCGCCGAACAGGGCACCGAGCGCGAGCAGGATCAGGACGATGATCAGCCCGAACATGGCGGCCATGAAGACCTTGGCCAGGAAGTAGGCGAGGGGCGGCATCGGCGAGGCTCGCTTGAGTAGCATCCAACCCTGACCCCGCTCCACGGCGACGCCGACGCCGAAGCCGAAGAGGGCCGCCCCGATAATCCCGAAGGCGCCGTAGGTGATGGCGTAGTAGAGGGCGCTAGAGATAGGTCCAAACTCGCCGCGACCGAAGCTCAACCCGAACAGGATATAGAACATGGTCGGAAAGAGCAGGATCGAAAGTGAGTAGATGGGGAGGCGGAGGAACTTGAAGAACTCGAACTTGGCCTCGAGCCAGAAGATGCGCAGCAGATTCCTCCTCGGGCTCCCAAGGATCCCGACACCCTTGACGGTCATGACCTGCCCCCTTCCGTCAGCGCGAGGAAGGCCTCCTCGAGGCTGGCACCGGTCACCTCGAGACCGGCAAGATCTGGGTCGAGACGGAGAAGCTCTCTGACGACGGGCTCGGCCCGGGTCGCGAAGATCTCGGTCGCCTGACCCTCCAAGCGGACCTGGGTAACACCCGGCAGGCGTTCGATCATCTCTCGGTCGAGCCGGGTGACGGCCGCTACCCGCCTCCCCCCGGTCTTGGCCTTGATCTCGGTCGGCGTTCCGTCGGCGATGACCCTGCCGTGATCGATGAGCACAATCCGGTCAGCGAGGGTGTCCGCCTCCTCCAGATTGTGGGTGGTGAGGACGACGGTCCGCTCCTGGCCGATGATCTGCCGGATCTGACCTAAGAAGGCCCTCCTGGAACCGACGTCGAGGCCGGTCGTCGGCTCGTCGAGGAAGAGCAGATCCGGATCCCCGCTGAGGGCGAGAGCGAGGTGCAGCCGCTGTTTCTGGCCCCCGCTGAGCTTCCCGTAGAGGCGATTCTCGAGCTCCTGGAGACCGCTGGCCTCAAGGATGGTTCTGAGCGTGAGGGGTCGAGGATAGTAGCTTCGAAAGATCTCGATGTGCTCCCGCACCTTAAGCCCCTCGGGGACACCCGAAATCTGGAGCATGGCCCCGACCCGCATCCGACTCTCGGCGCGAATCGGGCTCCGCCCGAACACTTCGACCTCTCCACGCGTGGGCCGGAGCGTTCCGAGCAGGAGTCCGACCGTGGTCGTCTTCCCCGCCCCGTTGGGGCCGAGCAGGGCCACCACCTCTCCGGTGTGAATCTCGAGATCCACCTCGCGGACAGCCTCGACCTTGCCATAGTTCTTGGTTACCCCGCGCAGCGAGGCCACCACAGAACTCCGGCTGCCGGTCGACTGCCGGGAATAGATCCCTGCCGTGGCTACCATCTCCCCTCCCCCTTACGACTCTGTGTAGTTGGTGGTCTCACACTTCATCCCTTTAGGAGTATGGCTCAGGCTCCGCCCCGGGAACACCTACACCTATCAACCGGGAGAGATGACACTTATCACTCCCCACGGCCCTGGAGCCACCAACGACGCCGTCCCGCTAAACCCCGGCATCAGGTCGGCTATCCTTGTGGCTCCCCAAGCCGACTCGCAGGTCCGACTTCAGCGCGGCTTACCGCCCCCACCGTAGCGCCGCTCGACGTAGCTTCGGATCATCTGGTTGAACTGCTCGGCGATATCCGAACCCCGCAAGGTGGCGACCAACTCCCCATCCTGATAGACGGGGGCCCTCGGTCGCTCCCCCGTCCCCGGGAGAGAGATGCCTATGTCGGCATGCTTCGACTCGCCCGGGCCGTTGACAACGCAGCCCATCACCGCGACCCTGAGCCCCTCCACACCCGGATAGCTACCCCGCCAGGCGGGCATCTGCTCCTTGAGGTAGGTCTGGATATCTCGGGCCATCTCCTGGAAGAGGGTGCTAGTGGTGCGACCACAGCCCGGACAGGCGGTTACGGCCGGGGCGAAACTCCTCTGCCCCAGCGCCTGAAGGATCTCCTTGGCGACCTCGACCTCGCGCGAGCGCGGCACCCCCGGAGTCGGGGTGAGCGATATCCGAATCGTCTCCCCGATCCCCTCGGCCAGCAGCGGGGCGAGCCCCACCGTGCTCGAGACCACCCCCTTGAGATCGATGCCGGCCTCGGTGAGGCCTAAGTGCAGGGGGTATTCGCAGCGCTCGGCAAGCTGCCGATAGACCTGCCACAGGTCGCGGACCCGAGAGACCTTGGCGCTGATCACGATCAGATCGTGTCCGAGCCCGTTCGCCTCAGCGAACTCTGCCGATCGGAGGGCGGACTCGATCATGGCCTCGATCAGGACCTCACCGGCAGGGCGCGGCTCACTCAGGCGTCCATTCCGGTCCATGAGTTCGGTGAGGAGTCGCCGGTCGAGTGAACCCCAGTTGACACCGATCCGGACAGGCTTGTGGTGGTCACGCGCCACCTCGATCATGGTCAGGAAGTTGGCGTCATGCCGCTCCCCCACCCCGACGTTCCCCGGGTTGATCCGGTACTTGGCCAACCCCGCCGCCGCCTCAGGGACCTCCTTAAGTAGCAGGTGCCCGTTATAGTGAAAATCTCCGACGAGCGGGACCGGCTGGCCGAGATCCGCGATCCGGTCCCGGATCTCGGGGATGGCGCGGGCGGCCGCTACCGTGTTGACCGTCACCCTCACCAACTCGCTGCCGGCTGCAGCGAGCTCCACCACCTGTCTTGCGGTCGCCTCGGCATCGGCGGTGTCGGTATCGGTCATCGACTGAAGCACCACCGGGTGTTCGGAGCCGACCGGAACCCCACCGATCCAGACCGTCGGTGTCCTGCGCCTGGGAATGTGATCCATAAACCTCCTGTCGGCACCACCAGCGCCTAAGGGACAGCTCCGATTCAGTCTACCGCCCTAACCCCGGACGAGCTGCAACACCTCCTCGAGGAGGTGTTGCGAAGTGCTCAGGCCCTCGTTGCCGTAGATGGTCTCGGTGCCGGTCCAGTCGCCGAAATAGCCACCGGCCTCCCGAAGGATCACCGGAAAGGGGGCGGCGTCCCAGGCGCTGAGCACGGGGTCGAGCATCAGCTCGACCCTGCCCGTGGCGACCAGGGCGTGCCCGTAGGCGTCCGACCAGCCCACCCGGTGGTAGACCGCCCGCTGCAACCTCGACCACGCCTCCCCCTTGCCGTAGCGGCCGAAGTTGCCCGGGTCGGTGCAGGAGAGATAGGCCTGGGCCAGGCTCCTGGTGGACGCCACGCGGCAGCGCCTCCCATTCCAGTGGCAGCCGGCACCGGAGGCGGCGTAGACCGTCTCCGCCAGCACCGGGAAGTGGGCGACCCCTACCTCGATCCTCCCCTCGATCTCCAGCCCGATGAGGACGGCGTAGAGGGGCACCCCCCGGGCGAACGCCTTCGTCCCGTCGATCGGGTCGATCAACCAGCGGTGGCTGGCACCAGCACCCTCCTCGCCGAACTCCTCGCCGAGGATGCCGTGGTCCGGGTAGCTCTCCTCGATCCGTCGCCGGATCAGGAGTTCTGACCGGCGGTCGGCCTCGGTGACGGGGGAGCCATCGGCTTTGAAGTCGGTGGTGGGACCCGTCTGAAAGAGGGAGAGGGTGGTACGCCCCGCGAGGTAAGCGGTCTCTACAGCGAATTCGAGGTACGCGTTCAGGTCGGACACCCCTACACTTTAGTCCTTGACAGGCCGGTGCTACCATACATGGCGTGGTATACGGGCGGGAGCTCCTCGAGGCGAATGAGCGGCGGACCCTGGCACCGTACGCGAGCCTCGCCGCCGACAGCCGGGGGCGCAAGTATAGTGAGCGGGAGAGCAGCTTCAGAACGGCCTTCCAGAAGGACCGGGACCGGGTCATCCACACCAGCGCCTTCCGCCGCCTCGAGTACAAGACCCAGGTCTTCGTAAACTATGAGGGGGACTACTATAGGACCCGCCTCACCCATACCCTGGAGGTGGTCCAGGTCGCCCGGTCGATCGCCCGGGCGCTGGGTCTGAACGAGGACCTCACCGAGACCATCGCGCTGGCACACGATCTGGGCCATCCTCCGTTCGGACATGCGGGAGAGAAGACCCTCGACCGGCTCGCCAGCGCTGCGGGCGGCTTCGACCACAACAGGCAAAGCCTTCGGATCGTGACCAGACTCGAGCACCGGTATGCCGACTTCCCCGGCCTCAACCTGACCTGGGAGACGCTCGAGGGGATCATGAAGCACGAGACCGCATACGACGTCCCCGACAGCGAGTGGGAGCCGGACCGGCACCCTAGCCTCGAAGCGCAGGTAGTCAACATCGCCGACGAACTAGCCTACAACGCCCACGACCTCGACGACGGACTCCGTTCGGGCTACCTCACGGCCCACCAGACTGCGAATGTACCCCTGATCGGTGTCCTCTTTCAAAGGCTGGGGATCTCCAGCGGAAGCTTCGGGAGTGCCGACCGCTACCTGCTTATCCGGGAGCTACTCGGCCTCGCTATCGAGGATGCGGTCACCGCCACCCAGCGGCGCCTCGAAGCGGAGGAGATAGCGAGTGTCGATGACGTTCGTGAGGCGCCAGAGAAGCTGGTAACGAACTCCCCTGAGGTGACGGGTCAGCTCGGAGCGCTAAAAGACTTCCTCTACCACAACCTCTACTATCACCACCGACTCATCCGCATGACCCGGAAGGCGGATCACATCCTCTCCCGGATCTTCGAAGCCTACCTCTCCTCACCTGAGATGCTCCCCAGCGAGGTCCAGGTCCAGGCAGAGATGTTAGGTCTCGAGCGCGCAGTTACCGACTACCTCGCCGGCATGACCGACCGCTACGCCGGTGACGAATACCGACGACTGTTCGACCCGCACACCCTTACCTAAAGGTGCACCTGTGGCTGGCTCCCAAGGAGGCGAAGGCCTTAGAATCTGCTCCATCGGACTTGGCAATCGGTGCAGGTAGGCTCGTATGGGTGAGCGTTGCTGCCACAGAACTTGCTCATATATGCCTGGGCAGCTGTGATGGGTGTTCCCTTCCCATCTTCTGCCATCCCCCACCCACCGCGCCTACCGCTGCCACCACGGCGAGGAGCCAGAGCACAGCGAGGATCACTTCCGGTTCCTCAACCTTGCCACCGCCCCACGGACTCTTCGGGACTGCCAGCGAGTTCGGCTCGAGCGTAGTTCCCTGACACCGTGGGCGACTCCCGGCGCCCCGCCTACTGCATCTCTTACCTGAAGCGCCCGTCGTGCAGTCGCCAGTAGGTGTCTGTGCCTCTAAGGAATACATTGTCTTGAGCATAGTCCCAGGGGGTCAAGCCTTTAATGTCTCGGGCAGCTGCGTTGGCACCGGCAGCGAGCAGGGCTTCGATGACGGCGGGGTTTTCGGTGCTCCGGGCCGCCAAGTGCAGGGGAGTCCGACCATCCCCGGTCCGGGCGTCCACCCACGAACCGGCAACTACTAGAGCCCTGATGACGGCGGGGTAGTCGGTGACCGCGCTCGCATGGTGCAGGGGAGTAAGTCCGAACCTGTTCCGCGCTTTCGCATCTGCCCCAAATGCGAGGCACCCTCTCACCCTTGCTGGCGTGGCCCAGCGGAAGAACTCCCACGTGTTCCACCCTGCACAGTGGGTGACCGATCTAAACCTCGCCTCCACAATGAAAGCGTCGCAACTCGTCGTCAGCGCGAGTACGCCTGCGCTTGCGACTACCAGTAGGTATCGAGATAGGACCCTTCGGGCCTTCACACTCTCTACCCTACCCCCAATACCTCAACCTCGCCACCGCCCCTCGACTGGCAAGCTCGGCTCGAGCGTAGTGCCCCGGCATGGTAGGTGATTCCCAACGACCCGCCTGCTGCATCTCTACCAGAGTCGCCTCAGCAGCGGCGAGCGACTGGGCAGAGCCAACCCGGAGGAGTGACCTGAGACTCGATCTTCGATGCCAGCAGCCTTGGCCCTGGCCTGGATGACCGCAGAGGCGTTCGATCCCTCCGAACCCGTAACCTACCCACACCCTAGCCCAATCACACTCCCGTCAACACCGACAACGATATTCAACCGTTCCGGTCGGTGGTCCCCTGTGACCAGACTGCCGACGGAATAGATTCGCAGAGGCTTGGGAAGCTTGGCGGTGTCGACCTCCGCTACTGGCTTCCCAACGAGCTCCCCATACTTCACCACAGCCCTCTGACATTCTCTGGCCGCCCTGTCTCTACCGACATCGGTGACAGCACAGCCCCAGAGCAGCACTGCAACCGGTAAGACTCTCAGCATTTGGCCGAATCCGCTCAAAAGACGACCTGCCACCCTGCAGCCAGACTGAAGATCGGTTCACTCTCGAGATGACCAGGATCGCTCGATAGTGCTGCTTCTGCCCGGAAGGTTCCGCCGAGCAGCTTCTCTCGTCGCCAACTAGCCGCCAGATCGAGCTGCCTCCCCGAGGGGGTGAGTTCAGCCAAGACCGATCGGTAGAGGACTCTTCCCCCCTTGGTACGACCTATCGGCAATCTGAGGGTGGCCAGACCCTGCTCCAGTCTTGGGGGTTGCGAGAGCGAGAAGGTCAGTTGGTCGGTGC
>MKWU01001201.1_pt1 | contig 46441 bp, 44 predicted proteins | sample 809101 | NCBI WGS metagenome assembly MKWU01 (sample SAMN05860141, study PRJNA318959) | sponge metagenome | host: Aplysina aerophoba | place: Slovenia: Piran, Adriatic Sea, Gulf of Piran | collected 2013-05-07 | reverse complement strand
GGCCGTACTCCCTCAAGCCGCTTCGACGTAGTGTCGACTACGCCTTCAGCGTCTTTCGGTCCGTGCGGCCAGCCACAGCGCCGTCTCGACGCCCTCGCGACGAAAGTTGGTGAGATTTCCGGGCTAGCGAACGCGGGCCGCCCCCTTGGAGGGACACGCGGACAGGGTAGAAGCGAGCACGGCCGCCGGTGAGGAGCGCCTTTCGCCGGCGGTCGAGCTTCGCGGGATCAACAAGCACTTCGGAGCCGTCCACGCCAACCGCGACATCGACCTTGCCGTCGACCGGGGCTCCATCACCGGAATCATCGGAGAGAACGGCGCCGGCAAGTCGACCCTGGTCTCCATCCTCTACGGGTTCTACACCGCCGACAGCGGCGAGGTCCTGATCGACGGGGAGCCGATCCGGATGGCCGGCGCCGCGGACGCCATCGACCACGGCATCGGCATGGTGCACCAGCACTTCATGCTGGTCCCGACCATGACGGTGCTCGAGAACGTGATGCTCGGGCGTGAAGGCGGCGCGCTGCTCGCCGAGGGCGAGCAGGCGACCCGGGCGCAAATGGCGGAGATCAGCTCCGCGTACGGGCTCGAGATCGATCCGGACGCCTTGGTCGGCGAGCTCCCGGTCGGCCTTCAGCAGCGGGTCGAGATCCTGAAGACGCTGCTCCGGGGCGCGCGCATCCTGATCCTGGACGAGCCGACCGGGGTGCTGACCCCGCAGGAGGCGGACCGGCTGTTCGAGATCCTCGCGATCCTCAAGGGCGACGGCGTCACCATCCTCCTCATCACCCACAAGCTGCGCGAGATCATGGCCGCGACTGACGCGGTGTACGTGATGCGGCGCGGCGAGATGGTGGCCCGCCGCCGGACGGACGAGACGAGCCAGGAGGAGCTCGCGCGGCTGATGGTCGGCCGCGACGTGCTGTTCACGGTGGGCGGCGAGCCGGGAGCGCCGGGGGCGACGATCCTCGCCGTAGAGGGGCTGAGCCATGTCGACGAGCGGGGCGCTCCCTGCCTCGCCGACATACGCTTCGAGCTCCGCGCGGGGGAGATCCTCGGCGTGGCCGGGGTGGCGGGGAACGGGCAGTCCGAACTCCTGGACGTCCTCTCGGGAATCGAGCGGCCACAGTCGGGGCGAATCGTATTCGCAGGGCGGACGTTCACGGCGGACGCTCCGCCCGATCCGTCCACCCTGCGCGACATGGGCCTCGCCCACATTCCGGAGGATCGGCAGCAGCGCGGCCTCGTGCTGCCGTTCCAGGCCTTCGAGTCGTCGATTCTCGGCTACCACGGCGGAAGCGAGGCCGGCGAAGGCATCTTCCTCGCCCTCGCCGCCATTCGCGCGCGGTGCGCCGGGCTCATGGAGCGCTTCGACGTTCGCCCGCCCGATCCGGACCTTCGCTGCGGCGGCTTTTCCGGCGGCAACCAGCAGAAGATGGTGGTGGCGCGCGAGCTCGCGGCCGCCCCGCGAGCCCTGCTCGTCGGTCAGCCGACCCGCGGCGTCGACATCGGGGCGATCGAATTCATCCACTCCCAGCTCCTCGCGATCCGCGACGCGGGGTGCGCAATCGTGCTGGTGTCGGTGGAGCTCGACGAGATCATGTCCCTTTCCGACCGGATCCTGGTGATGAACGGGGGCCGGATCGTGGGGGAGGTCGACCGCAGCGAGGCCGACGCCGACCGCATCGGACTCATGATGGCCGGCATCGATCGGGCGGCGGGGGCGGAGAACGCGGCGTGAGCGCAGCCCCTCCCCTTCCCCGCTGGGCCGACATCGGCCTGCTTCCGGTCATCAACCTCGCGATCGCCCTCGTCGTCTCCGGCCTGGTGGTGCTCGCGGTCGGGGAGGACCCTTTCCGCGCCATCGACGTCATGATCCAGGGCGCCTTCTTCTACGAGGGGAGCTTCGGATACACCCTCTACTACACGACCAACTTCATCTTCACCGGCCTCGCCGTCTCGGTCGCGTTCCACGCCCTGCTGTTCAACATCGGGGGCGAGGGACAGGCGTACATCGGGGGGCTCGGGGCGGGACTCGCCTGCCTCGCGCTCGACGCGGTGCTGCCGGGGCTCGTCCTCATTCCCATCGCAATCGTCGCCGCCGCCGCCTTCGGCGCGGGGTGGGCGCTGGTGCCGGCCTGGCTCCAGGCCTACCGCGGGAGCCACGTCGTCATCACGACGATCATGTTCAACTTCATCGCCGCCGGAGTGATGGTCTCGCTGCTCGCGGGCCCTCTCATCAAGCGCGGACAGAGCTCGCCCACCTCGCGCGGCTTCGAGGAGAGCGCGCACCTTCCCGACATGCAGGAGTTCCTCGGCTTCTTCGGAATCGAGGTCGCCCGCTCGCCGCTCAACCTCTCGTTCCTCCTCGCGATCGCGGCCTGCGTCTTCGTCTGGCTCCTCATCTGGCGCACGCGTTTCGGCTACGCCGTGCGGACCCTGGGGCACAGCCCGCGCGCCGCAGCCTACGCCGGGATCCGCATCCCGCGCACGATCATCGTCGCGATGGCCATCTCGGGCGGTCTCGCGGGACTCATGGCGGTGAACGAGGTGCTCGGGGTGCAGCACCGGCTGCTCCTCAACTTCACGGCCGGCTACGGGTTCACGGGAATCGCGGTGTCCCTCATGGGCCGCAACCATCCGATCGGGATCGTGCTCGCGAGCCTCCTCTTCGGCGTGCTCTACCAGGGCGGGAGCGAGCTCGACCTCGAGTTCCAGACCATCACCCGCGACATGCTGCTCGTCATCCAGGGACTCATCATCCTGTTCTCGGGGGCGCTCGCCTACATGCTGAACCCGGCGCTCGCGCGCCTCATCGCGACCGTGGTGGCGCACCGCGAGTCGCGCGAGGCCCCGGCATGAGCGAGCTCGCATTCCAGATCCTGCTGACCTTCGACGCGACCCTCAGGCTCGCGACCCCGCTCATCTTCTGCGCCCTCGCCGGACTCTTCTCGGAGCGCTCCGGAATCATCGACATCTCCCTTGAAGGGAAGCTCCTCGGGAGCGCCTTCGCGGCGGGCGCGATCGCGGCCGTCACCGGGTCGGTCTACCTCGGGCTGCTCGCCGGGGTCGGGGTGTCGGTCGTGATGAGCCTGGTGCACGGCTTCGCCTGCATCACCCATCGCGGCAACCAGATCATCAGCGGTCTCGCGGTGAACATCCTCGCATCGGGGCTCACCGTCACCCTCGGGATCGCGTTCTTCCGCCGGGGCGGGCAGACCCCGACCCTCGGCGCGGACGAACGCTTCCAGCCGATCGCGCTGCCGTTCACCGAGATCCTCGAGCACGTGCCGCTCCTCGGCGTGGTCTACCACGAGCTCGTGAGCGGGCACAAGCTTCTCGTCTACGTCGCTCTCGTCGCGGTTCCGCTCGCGGCCCTGGCGCTCGCCAAGACCCGTTTCGGACTGCGGGTGCGGGCGGTCGGCGAGTCCCCGGAGGCGGTGGACAGCGCCGGGGTATCGGTGACCTGGCTCCGCTACCGCGCGATCATCGTGGCCGGAATCCTCTGCGGACTCGCGGGCGCGTACCTCTCGACCGCGCACGGCGCCGGCTTCATCCGGGAGATGAGCGCCGGCAAGGGCTACATCGCGCTCGCGGCGATGATCTTCGGCAAGTGGCGGCCATGGGCCGCCCTCTTCGCGTGCCTGCTCTTCGGCTTTCTCGAGGCCGCGTCCTCGCGCCTGATCGGGATCGAGTTCCCGATCATCGGCGAGGCGCCGACCGATCTCATGCTGATCCTCCCCTACATCATGACGGTGGTGCTCCTCGCCGGGTTCTTCGGGAGGGCAGAAGCGCCAAGCGCGCTCGGGACGCCATACGTCAAGGAGCACTGACGCGGTGCGCGGACGACCGGCGACCGCCGTGCGCACCGAAAGGTTCCGTCCCGCGCAAATGCGCCGGGGCGGCGCGGCGCGGAGCTGAATCGCGCTGGCCCATCGATGGCAGTTCCAGATTCGGGTCCGGCTCCCCGACGGCCTTGCGGAGACGGCCCGCCGCGACCCGTCGGCCCCCGAGCTCGGGCCGCTCCCCACGATCCTCGCCCGCCACGACGCGGCCCTCGTCTGCCAGTACGACGCCTTCGCGGGCTACGTCGCCGAAGCGGAGCGGCAGGGCACCGGGAAGTTCCCGCTCTACGCCTGGACGAGGGCCACCATCGAGGACCCGGCCAGGCGGGCAAAGCACCTCCGGTCCTTCACGGTCCACGTCGACGGCGCGGAGGTCTACCCCGAGGAAAGGGCCGACGCGCTGGAAGCGGACCTCGAGCCCCTGGTCGGAGGTCCGTTCGTCGACGCGCTGTCGCGGCACGACACCAACCCCGCGAACAATCCCCAGGTCCCGAAACGCTACCGCGCCTGACGGTCACCGCACCGCCGGGCCGACAACCTCGCCGTCCCCGGCACCGGTCGCTTCCGTTCGGTCCGTTCGCGTTCCGGCGCGCGATGCCCGGCGGTGATCGGGGAGAGGAAAGCCTCGCCGGACACGCCGGCGTCGGACGTCTCGGGGGTCGCCGGCGCCGCAACGGACAGATTGCACCGGGACTGGCTTCGAGGCTCGATTCGAAGCGCGGTGCCACGATGGACGCCGCCGGGCGGACGCGTCACGCTCTCCGGGGCGCTTCGCGCACCGCCCGCCAGACCCGTTCGGGGGTCGCCGGCATCTCGACGTGCCGGACTCCGAAGCCCGAGAGCGCGTCGCAGATCGCATTGACGAGGACGCCGAGCGCGGGGGTGGTGCCGCCCTCTCCGCCGGGGCGGATGCCGTGCGGATGAGAGCTCGCGGGCACCTCGCCGATGAGGGTCCGGATCGGCGGGACGGTGTCGGCCCGCGGGAGGGCGTAGTCCAGGAACGTGCCGGTCACGAGCTGGCCGTCCTCCGGCGCGTGGCGTATCGCCTCCATCAGCGCCTGGCCGACCCCCTGCACGATCGCGCCCTGGGCCTGGCCGTGCAGGATGAGCGGATTGATCGCCCGCCCGACGTCGTCGAATCCGGTCCAGGCGGCGATGCGCACGTGGCCGGTCTCGGGATCGACCTCGACCTCGCAGACATGGGCGCCGTAGGGAAAGCCGCCGGCCCGGACGGTGATGTCGCCGATGCCTTCGAGGGGACCGTGCAGGGGCGCGGGCAGGTCCTCGCTTCCGACCGCAAGCGCCGCGGCCTGCGCAAGGTCAATGCTGGCCCCGCCGCCGGCGTGGAACGCGCCTTCGCGCCACGCGACCGCCTCCGGCGCGGCCTGGAGCGCGTGGGCGGCGACCGCCCTCCCCCGCTCGAGAAGCGCCGCCACCGCCTCGTCGATCGCGATGCTCGCGAGCCGCATCGAGCGCCCGGAGTGGGAGCCGCCACCCACCGACACCCGATCGGTGTCGTTGGCGACGAAACGCACCCGCTCGAACGCGATGCCGAGCCAGTCGCTCACGAGCTGGGGGAGGCTCGTCTCGTGGCCCTGGCCGCTGCTCATGGTGCCGATCACGAGCTCGACGGTGCCGTCCTCGAGCGCCCGGAGCTCCGCCCGCTCGCGGGGAATGCCGCTCGTCACCTCGATGTAGTTGGCGACCGCGATGCCCCGGCACCGCCCGCGCCGCCCGGACTCGGCGCGGCGCGTGCCGAAGCCGGACCAGTCCGCGGCGGCAAGCGCCGCATCCATCGCGGCCGGGTAGTCGCCGCTGTCGTAGGCGACGCCGACCGCGTTTCGAAACGGCATCTCCTCGGGCGCGATCAAGTTCCGCCGACGAAGCGCCACCCGATCGAAGCCTTGCTCCTCGGCCGCGAGGTCGATCAGGCGCTCGATCATGTAGATGGCCTCGGGACGGCCCGCGCTCCGGTAGACCGCCGTCGGCGCGGTGTTGGTGAGCACCGCATGTCCGCGGAAGTGCACGGCGGGGATGCGGTAGACCCCCTGCATCATCGAGAGGCCCTTGCGGAGCGGCCAGAAATAGACCGTGTAGGCCCCGAGGTTGAGCGTGTTGACGCCGCGCAGGGCGAGGAAAGTGCCGTCGGCATCGAGGGCCAGCGCCGCCTCGCAGTGGAGGTCGCGGGCCTGGTAGTCGGAGAGGAAGCACTCGCGGCGGTCGGCGGTCCACTTGACCGGCCGGCCGGTGCGCCGCGCCGCCCAGGGCATCAGCGCGAATTCCGGATAGAAGGCGTTCCTCGTCCCGAAGTTGCCGCCCATGTCGCCGAACACCGCCCGGCAGCGCTCGACCGGCACCCCGAGGGTGGCGGCGAGGCGCCCGCGCGTCTGCACCGCACCGCTCGACCGGCTGCCCGAGGGTGGCGGCGAGGCGCGCGCGCGTCTGCACCGCTCCGCGCCCGGAGCCCGTCCGCAGGGTATAGCGGTCGGTGGAGGGATCGTGCTCACCGACGACGCTCCGGGGCTCCATCGGCGTGCCGGAGACCCGGTGGATCCAGCTCCCGAGCGTCACCACGCGGGGCGCTTGCGCGAAGGCCGCATCGACCGCGGCCCGGTCGCCGACCTCGCAGGTGAGCGCGAGGTTTCGCGCGCAGCCGGGCCACAGGCGCGGCGCACCCTCGGCCATGGCGGCCCGCGCATCCGTCACCGCCGGCAGGGGCTCGTAGTCCACCGCCACGAGCTCGGCCGCGTCGGCGGCCGCGGCCGCAGTCTCCGCCACGACGAGAGCGACCGCCTCCCCGCAATAGCGCACGGTGTCGACCGGGAGCGGCAGGTTCGGGGTAACGGTCACCTCGAAACCAACCGGGAGCCGAAGCTCGACGTCGGGCGGACCGGTCCAGTCCGGGTCGTGCGGGATCGGGCGCATCCCGTCGGCGGCCGCGTCCTCCCCCGTCAGCACCGCGAGCACGCCGGGAAGCGCCGCCGCCCGAGCGCCGTCGATCGCCCGGATCCGGGCGTGGGCATGGGGAGATCGAACGACCACAGCGCGGACCGTCCCTTCCGGCGCAACGTCGTCGGTGAACCGGCCCCGGCCGGTCAGCAGCCGCCGGTCCTCGATCCTCGGGCGCGGCGCGCCGATCTCGCGCGCGGCGGTCCCGGAGGCGGTCGTCACGGTGCGGGCGGGACTTCCCGCCGTGCGGTCGAACTCGTCCGCGTCGCGGCCGCTCGCGCCCGGAGGGCGCACCACCGCCCGCGGTTCAACCCCTCCACTCGACCCTCATCCGCTCGCATTCTTGTGTGCGGACCCCGGTCACGAGGTCGAGCTCGCGATTCGTGAGCTCGAGCAGATTCTCGACTGCGTAGCCGCCCAGGGTGGTGCGTCGATCGATGCCGTACTTGCGCATCCCGTCGTGCCGGCCGCCAAGGACGAGACGCCCGATTCCCGCCTCCAGGATGGCCCAGCAGCACATCGGGCAAGGCTCCATCGTGGTGTAGAGGGTGGCGCCGGCCAGGTCCAGTGTGCCCTCCCGCCGGCAGGCATCGCGGATCGCCTGCACCTCGGCGTGGGCGGTGGCGTCGGGACCCGAATGGGCCTCGTTGTGACCCTCGCCGATCACCTCGCCGTCGCGGACGATCACGGAGCCGACGGGCACGTTGCCGGCAAGCTCTCCCTTGTGGCCTTCTTCCAGGGCGAGGCCCATGAAGCGGTCGTGATATTCTGCGATCATGGTGCGCTCCCCCTGATGATCAGGTCGTTCCGGATTGCGGGCGAGCGTAGCATCGGCCGGACCGCGGTGTCCGGCCCCATCGCCGAAGCGGCGTTCGCGGCAACGACTCGGAGAGCGGGCCGGAATCGAAGCGAGGGGGCCGTCCGCGGCATCCGTCGTCGCGACCCCTGCTCCGCGGGGTGGTCGCTAGACCGCGGTGTATCCCCCGTCGACGAGGAAGTTCGCCCCGGTCACGAACGATGCCTCGTCGGAGGCGAGGAATAGGATCACGTTGGCGATCTCCTCGGGCTCCGCCATCCGTCCGAGCGGGTGGGCCTCCACGAGCTTCGAGTGCATCTCGTTGTTCGAGGTGATGCTCTCCGTAAGGGGGGTGCGGACGAACCCCGGGCACACCGCATTGACCCGGATTCCTTCGCGGCCGAGGGCCGCCCCGAGGTCGCGGGTCAACTGGACGACCCCGCCCTTGGACTGCGCGTAGGCGCTGAAGCCGTCCGAAAGGCCGACGGCCGGCGGATAGCCGACGTGGCCCATGATCGACGCGAGGTTGACGATCGACCCGCTCCCCGTCCCCCGCATGACCTCCACCGCCGCCATGCACATGAGCATCGTGCCCTTGAGGTTCACGTCGATGACCCTCCGCCAGCGCTCCTCGAGGTCCGGCTCGTCCGCGACGTTGCGCGACGTGATTCCGGCCGAATTGACGAGCACGTCAATCCGACCGAACGTGTTGCGCGCCGTTCTCGCGATCGCCTCCGTATCCGCGCGCGAGGTCACGTCGCCGGTCGCGACCACGAACTTCGCGCCCGGCTTGCCGAGCTCCTCCGCAAGACGGGCGCATGCCTTCTCGCTGATGTCGCTCGCGACGAGGCTCGCTCCTTCGGCCGCGAACCGGTGGGCGCAGGCAGCCCCGATTCCGGACGCCGCTCCGGTGATGACGGCTACCTTGTCTTGCAATCGATTGGACATGGACGTGTGGTCTCCTCGCCGTTCATCGGTGTGCAGTGTCGATCGTTTCCCGAGTCACGGGCCGGGGTTCGCCACCGCGGTCGCGGCCGGAGAAGTCTTCGCCGTCCGGACCCGGATCAGGCCCCGCCGGCACCGTCGCGGGTGGTGACCTCGATCTCGATCTTCATCCGCGGATCGACGAGCTGGGCCACGATGAACGTGTTGGCGGGACGGGTGTCGCGGCAGTACTCGCCGATGATGTCGACGGTCTGCTCGTAGTAGGCGCGGTCGGCGATGTAGATGACGACCCGCACCACGTCCGAGAACGTCGCGTCGAGCTCCTCGAGCGCCCGGTGGATGTTGCGGAACGCCTGGTGGGTCTGCTCGACGATGTCGTCCGAGATGGTGTGGTTCTCGTAGTCGAAGCCGACGCAGCCCGAGAGGAACACCATGTCGCCGTCGCGGACCCCGCGCGCGTAGCCGCCCCGCTCCTCGAATCGCGAGCCGGTAAAGTATCGTTTCCGGGCCATCGTCGCCGCCTCCTCTCGATCAATAGGGGGTGCCGTCGCGGTGGACGAGCCGGCCGCCGCGGATCAGCATGTCGATGTCGGGATAGTCGACGTCGTCGACCGGCGGACGATCGCCGACCTCGAGGTATACGACGTCCGCGTCCGAGCGGTTGACGAGGTGGTGGCCGTCCGGCCGCCCGGCCGGGAATCCCGCCACCATGCCGGGGCCGAGGACCTGCTCGCCGGCATCGGTGACGAGGGTCGCCTCGCCCTCGACGACGTAGACGAACTCGTCCTGGTGCGAGTGCCAGTGTCGCTGCGAGGAGGCGGTGCCGGGCGGGAGGGTCACCAGGTTGACTCCGAAGTTCGCAAGGCCGAGCGCATTTCCGATCTGCCGCTTTGCGCGCCCCGCGCAATCCGCGGCGAACGGCGCCGGATAGCCCGTCCCGATGACCGGCTCGATCGTGGCCGGGTCCATCGCGGGCAGCGTTGGCTGGTCTCCCATCGTTTCGCTTCCTCCGATTCGGTGCCGCTCAATCGCCGGTCAGGGGCTCGAAGCCCCAGCTGAAGAGGGGCCGGCCGCCGTCGCGGCCGACCACGACCACGTCCTCGAGCCACGCCCGCTCGCGCTCACCACCCGGATAGAAGAGGTGCACGGGAAGGACCATGTTCTCCTCGAGCACCCAGTCCCGGTAGGGCTCGCCGTCGGGCAGGTGCAGCTCGAAGTCCATGTGCGAGAGGCCGAGACCGTGGAAGAAGATGAAGGCGCGGTCCGCATCCGCGAGGCCCGCCTTGCGATACGTCTCGCGCCCAAGCGCGTGGAGCTCGCTCATCCGCCGGCCGGGGCGCATCGTGTCGATGAGCGTCTCCGCCACCCGGGCGGTCGCGGCGAGGTTCTTCGCCCCCTCCGCGGTCGGCTCGCCGCCGACGACCCAGGACTTGCCACCGTCCCAGCAGTAGAGATCGAGGGTTCCGTGGCAGTCGAACATGACGTGGGCGCCGGGCGCGATCTCCTCGTCCTCGAGCCCGCTTTGCACCGTGAGGGTGGGATCGTCGCCGAGGGCATGGCTCACCACGAGGCCGCCCGGGTCGCGGACGAACCCGCCGAGCTCGACCGCCGAGACGGCGTAGGCGTGGTTGAGGTCCTGCCGGGTCCAGCCCTTCTCCCACCGCGAGACGGTGCGGCGAATGGCTTCCTCGTTGAGGTTCGTCGCGCGCGCGAGGAGCTCGAGCTCCTCCGGCGTCTTGACCGCCCGCGCGTGCATCAGCGGGTCGTATCCGTTCGCGACCTCGACGTCGGGGAGACCTAGCCGCCGCCCGTATCCCTCGTCGTCGAAGCCGACCCGGCCGCGGTCGATTCCGAGGTCCCGCATCGCGGCCCGTACCTGCTCCCCGCTGTCGAATCGGTAGGCGGACCGCGCGCGCTCCACCCAGTCGATCCCGGCCGCCGTGCGCGGGATGTGGGCGTCGATGTCCTCGCGCCGCGGCGGCAGGTCCATGGGAGACATGACGGACCGGCAGGGACGGATGTCCTTCACCCAGGTCGGCTGGTGGAGCGGGGTCGTCAGGTAGTAGTCGGCGAGGACCAGGATGGGGTGATCGGGCTCGCGGCGGGCGAGGACGAGCACGTAGGGCCGCGGCTCGTCCGCCTTGTGCGCGACGCCGTTGAAGCTGGTGAGGTAGAAGACGTTGAGGGCGGAGGTGACGACGAGGCCGTCGAGATCGCGCGCCTCCATGTCGGCGAGAAGCCGATCCAGGTTGCAGAGCCGCTCCGGCAGTCGCTGCCGGCCGAACGCGGGTCCATGGTGGGCCCGTGCCGTCTTCGTCATCGCTTTCTCCTTGCGTTCGTTGTCTCGGGCGCCATTGCGGGGCTGCCGCCGGCTGGCCGCCCCCTACGCCGCGGAGCGCCGCGCGGCCGGCTCCTCGTCGCGGAACGCCGGCATCACCTCCGCCGCGAAGCGCTCGAGCTGCTCGACCATCACCGCCTCCGGAGTGCCCATGCTCGACTGCACGTTCACCGTCTCGAGCCCCGGGAACTGCTCCTCGAGGCCGCGAAGATAGGCGATCAGATCCTCGGCGGTGCCGCAGAACCACGAGCGCGACTTCATCTGGCGGTCGATGTCCGGAAAGCCGACCGCGTCCCAGCCTCCACGCCCCGCGACCGCCGCCAACTGCTCGTCCGAAAGCCCGCGGAAGAAGCCGAGCGGAGCGAACATCTTCGCGTGCTCCTCGTAGAAGGGCGTCGCCTCGCGCACCGCCTGCTCGCGGCTGTCCGCAAGGTGGAAGTTGATGCCGACGCAGATCCCCTCGCCGAGCTCCGCCTCGATGCCGGCCCGGGCGAGCGCGTCGCGGTAGCCGACCACCGGCCCCTCGCCGAGGAGGGCGGAGCCGCCGCCGACGATGCCCTTGATGCCGTGCCTCACCATGAAGTCGAGGCCGCGCGGGCTCGCGCTCACGATCGGCTGCCAGCACTCGACGGGAAGGCGTGCGGGGCGCGGAACGAGGGTGAGGTCCTCGAGCTCGTAGCCCCGGTAGGGAAGCTTCGGCGGCAGGTCGTAGTGCTTGCCGTGGTGCGAGAAGCGCTCGTTGTTGAACGCCTTGAACAGGACCTCGACCTGCTCCTCGAAGAGCTCCCGGTTCTCGGCCTGGTCCATCATGATGCCGCCCAGGGTCTCGACCTCGCGGGTGTGATAGCCCCGCCCCACCCCGAAGATGGTCCGCCCGCCGGTCAGGATGTCCGCCGTCGCGTAGTCCTCGGCGAGGCGAAGCGGATGCCACATCGGACAGATGTTGAACCCGCACCCGATCCGCAGCCGCTCCGTCACGTGCGCGAGGTGCACCGCCACCATCAGGATGTTCGGGATGCACTCGTAGCCTTCGTGCTGGAAATGGTGCTCGGCGAGCCACAGGGCGTCGTAGCCGAGCCGGTCCATGGTCGTCGCGAGCGCCTCGGTCTTCGAGAAGACGGTCATGAGGTGCTCGTTCGAGTAGCGCCGCTCGTTCGCGGGGGTCGCATCCTGGCCCATGTCGCCGAGATCGACATGGCCCGCGTAGAGCGACGAGAACTTGGTGATCATCGCGGTTCTCCTGGATCCTCGTGTTCGCCGGTTGCGAAGCGGCGGGAAGGCGGTTCCGGACGCTATGGTATCGTGAGAACGAGATCCGATTTGCGCCGCGCCGGTGACGGAATCGCCGCGCCGCGCCGTTGTTTCGGAGGCTCCGGGGATGGCAAGGGAACCGATGACACGCAACGGACCGCGCCTCCGGGCGAAGATGGAGCGCGGGGGGGATCGATCCCTCCTTTCTCCGAGCCTCGTCCACCCACCCGGGTGAAAGAGCGCTCCGACCCCGCCCCGTGACCAGAGCGGACGAGCCGGACGGCCGCGGACTCGTCGAGGTTTCGCGACGGACCCGGGCGGCGGCCCCGCACGGGCCGGTGACCACGAGGAGACGATCATGACGGACGCCGAGCTTCCACTGCGGGACAAGGTGGCCCTCGTCACCGGGGCGAGCACCGGAATCGGCCGGGCCATCGCGGTCACCTGGGCGCGGGCCGGGGCGAAGGTCGCCTGCGCGGCGCGCTCCGCCGGCCACCTCGCCGAGACGATTGCCGAGATCGAGGCCGCCGGCGGAACCGGCCTTGCGGTCCGCGCCGACGTGACGAGCCGCCCGGATGTCGAGCGGATGCTCGAGGAGACGGCTACCACATTCGGCGGGCTCGACCTCCTGCTCATCAACGCGGGGGGCAATCTGGAACGCAACCTCGTCGGCGAGGACGACCCGGAGAACTGGGCCGCGAGCGTCCAGCTCAACCTCGTCGGGGCCTACTCGACGGCGCGCGAGGCGATTGCGCATCTCAAGGCTCGCGGCGGCGGCCGGATCTTCCTGATGGGCAGCGGCATGGGTCACCGGGCGGGCCCGGGATCGAGCTCGTACGCGGTGGCCAAGGCCGGGCTCTGGATGCTGACCCGAGTGCTCGCCCAGGAGCTGGTCGAGCACGACATCACGGTCAACGAGATCATTCCCGGCCCGGTCTGGACCCCGGCGACGAAGAGGGAGTACGAGAGCACCGGCTGGTCCGTCGCGTCGATCCCCCACGAATGGGTCAAGCAGCCCGAGGAGGTCGCGCCGCTCGCGCTGTTCCTCGCGAGCCAGCCGGCGCCCGGCCCGACCGCGCAGTCGTTCAGCCTGATGCGCCGGGACAAGTAGCTCGGGATGCAGCGCTACCTCATCCGCCGGGCCGGGCAGAGCCTGCTCGCGCTGCTCGCGATCAGCGTCATCACGTTCGGCCTGTCGCACCTGAGCGGCAGCCCGGTCGATGCGATGCTGCCGGACGACGCGGGGCCGGAGGAGGCCGAACGGCTGACCCGCGAGTGGGGGCTGGACCGGCCGATTCACGTCCAGTACCTCACGTTCCTCGGGAACGCGCTGCGCGGCGATCTGGGCGATTCGCTCAAGTGGCGGGGCTCCACGGCCCTCGGCATCGTCGCGGAACGACTGCCGGCGACGCTCCAGCTCGGGGGGTTCGCGGTCCTCGTCAGCACGATCATCGCCATTCCCATCGGGGTGCTGGCCGGCGTCTACCGGGACACTGCGTTCGATGCGGCGGGAAAGCTCGTCGCGCTGCTCGGCCAGGCGATGCCAAACTTCTGGCTCGGAATCGTCCTCATCTGGATCTTCGCCGTCAAGCTCGGCTGGTTTCCGACCTCGGGTCGCGGCGGCTTCTCCCACATGGTGCTGCCGGCGATCGCCATGGGCTGGTTCCAGGTTGCCGCCCTGATGCGCCTCACCCGCTCCGCGATGCTGGAGGTCCTGGACAGCGAGTACATCAAGCTCGCGCGCATCAAGGGCGTCCCGGAGTGGCGCGTGATCTGGGTCCACGCGCTCAGGAACGCGGCGATCGCTCCGCTCACCTACTTCGGCGTCATCGCCGGGGTGATCCTCACCGGTTCGGTGGTCATCGAGACCGTGTTCGCCTGGCCGGGCACCGGCCAGCTCGCGATCGACGCCATTCGCGGGCGGGACTATCCCGTCATCCAGGCCGTGGTGCTGACCTTCGCGGTCGTGTTCATCCTGTCCAACCTGATCGTGGATACGCTGTATGCGTACGTGGATCCGCGCATCCGCTACCAATGAGGCTCCGGGGGCAGGAACGGATGGGAACGCGTTCGCCGGCTGCCACGCCCCTGCCCGCAGGCCTGCGCTCGGCCGGGCGCCTGGGTCGAAGACTCAAACGCTATCCGCTCGTCTCGAGCTTCATCCTCGTCGCGCTGCTGGTCTTTCCGGCCATCACGGCCGACTGGCTCGCGCCGCACGATCCGATCCAGGGGTTCGTGCCGGACCGCCGGCAGCCACCCGTCTTCTTCGGGGGCACGTGGGAGTACCCGCTCGGCACGGATCGGATCGGACGGGACATCCTCAGCCGAATCATGCACGGAGCGAAGGTCTCGCTCTCCATTTCCCTCGTCGGCATCTTCTTCGGAGGGGTCCTCGGGACCCTGCTGGGCCTGCTGGGCGGGTACTTCCGGGGCTGGCTCGACGCGGTCATCATGAGGCTGGTCGACATCTCGCTGGCCCTCCCCAGCATCCTCCTCGCCCTCGTGCTCGCGGTCGCGCTCGGTCCGAGCTTTCGAACCGTCATCCTCGTCGTGGTATTCGTGCTGTGGGCCCTCTATGCCCGGCAGGTCCGGGGCGAGGTGCTCAGCATCCGCGAACGCGATTTCGTGGCGAGGGCACGAGCGAGCGGCAACTCGCACGCCCGAATCATCCTGCGCCACATTCTGCCGAACGTCGCGAACACCATCGTCGTGCTCGCGACGCTCCAGGTCGGCTCGGTGATCATTCTCGAAGCCGCCCTCAGCTTTCTCGGGGTCGGGATCCCCAAGCCCACGCCGGCATGGGGCCTGATGGTCGCGGACGGGCGCCAGCTCATCGTGAGCGCCTGGTGGATCGCATTCTTCCCCGGCCTCGCGATCACGTTGACGGTGTTCGCGCTGAATCTCCTGGGAGACTGGGTGCGCGATCGGCTCGACCCGAAGGTGAGCCAGGTATGACCGGCGCTTCTCTCGGAGACGTCATCCTCGAGGTCGAGCACCTCGAGACCCATCTCGACACCAAGATGGGGCTGGTGAAGGCCGTCGACGGCGTCTCGTTCTCGCTGCGCCGGGGCGAGACCCTGGGCATCGTCGGTGAATCGGGCAGCGGGAAGTCGATGACCGCGCTCAGCATCCTGCGCCTTGCGCCGCGGCCGGCGGCGCGCATCGTCGGGGGACGCGTCCTGCTCGACGGCAAGGACCTCCTGCGCCATGGCGCCGAGGAGATGAGGCGGGTGCGCGGCCGGTTCATCTCGATGGTGCTGCAGGACCCCCAGACCTCGCTCAATCCCGTCTACACGATCGGCGGACAGATCGCCGAAGCGATCGCCATGCATCGCGACGTGCCGCGACCGGAGCTGCTGAGCCGCGCCGTCGCCGCCCTGCGACGGGTGAGGGTCGCGGCCCCCGAACAGCGGGTGCGCGATCACCCGCACCAGTTGAGCGGCGGCATGAAGCAGCGGGTCGTGGGCGCGATCGCGAGCTCGTGCGAGCCCCGGGTCCTGATTGCCGACGAGCCGACGACCGCGCTCGACGCCACGATCCAGGCCCAATACCTGCGCCTGCTGAAGGACATCCAGCGCGAGTCCGGACTCTCGATCATATTCATCACCCATGATTTCGGCATCGTCGCGGACATGTGCGACCAGGTGGCGGTGATGTACGGCGGGCGCATCGTCGAGTACGGACCGGTGCGGGCAATCTTCAACACCCCGGCCCACCCGTACACGCAGGCCCTGCTGAGCTCGGTGCCGGCCGTCGACCGCACGGTCGAGCGGCTCTACTCGATCCCCGGCCAGCCACCCTCGCTCTGGGACCTGCCTCCGGGGTGCCGGTTCGAGCCACGGTGCAGGTGGGCGGAGCCGCGCTGCCGCCGGGAATACCCGCCCGTCCTGCCCGGGCGGGGCGCCGGGGACGCGGCGCACTCGGCGAGCTGCTGGAAGCTCGAAGACCCTGAGTGGGACAACCCCCGGTGCTGAAGATCGAACGGTTGACGAAGCACTTCCCCGTGACGAAGGGGCTGCTCTTCTCGAGAGAGCTGGGCCGGGTGCACGCAGTGGAGGGGATCGACCTCTCGTGCGCGCCCGGGGAGACGCTCGCCCTGGTCGGCGAGTCCGGATGCGGCAAGACCACGACCGCGCGGCTCGTGCTCCGGCTCGAGACTCCGACCGCCGGGCGGGTCCTGGTCGACGGCGAGGACGTCCACGTTCTCGAAGGCGCGGCGCTCAAACGCTTTCGGACCCGCGTGCAGACCGTGTTCCAGGACCCCTGGAGCTCGCTCAATCCGCGCATTCGCGTGCGGGACATCGTCGCCGAGACGCTGATCGTCAACGATCGTCTGCCGAGGCGGCAGGTCGACGAGCGGGTCGAGAAGGTGCTGCTTGATGTCGGATTGCGGCCCGAGCAGGCCCGCAACTACCCCCACGAGTTCAGCGGGGGCCAGCGCCAGCGCATCGCGATCGCGAGCGCCCTCGTCTCCGGGCCGAGCCTGCTGGTCCTGGACGAGCCGGTTTCCGCCCTCGACGTCTCCATCCGTTCGCAGATCCTGAACCTGCTCAAGGACCTTCAGAACCAGTACGGAATGTCGTACCTGCTCGTGGCGCACGATCTCGGCACCACGCGCTACATGGCCGACTGGCTGGCCGTCATGTACCTGGGGCGGATCTTCGAGTACGCGGAGAAGGAGTCGCTCTTCCGGGAGCCCCGCAATCCCTACACCCGGGCGCTCTTTTCCGCCGCGCTGCCCGGTCACCCGGACCTCCCGCGCGAGGAGATCATCCTGTCCGGAGAGGTCCCGTCGCCCATCGATCCTCCGAGCGGATGCAGCTTCCACCCGCGCTGCCCGTTCAAGGTCGGCGCCATCTGCGCCGAGGTGACCCCGGAGCTCAAGCCGGTTCCAGGGGTGAAGAACCACTGGGTCGCGTGTCATCTCTTCTAACGAGGCTGCGCCTCGGATCGACGAGACCTGCGCTCCCGGGGCGCGGTTTCCTTGCTTCGACCCCGGTGGGGTGTTAGAACCCGAGGACGCCGGGGCGGTCGCACCGGCACCATTCAAGGGGGAGGGGTCATGCAAGCATGCGGTCGTACGTTCAGGTCCGTGAAACGGATTCGGTCGGAAACGGCATTTGCCATCACCGCGATACTCATCTGCGTGCTGTCCGCCGGGTCGATTCCGGCAATGGCCCAGACCGAACGCGTGGTGGCCGCACTGACCTCGCCCGGCTCCGAGTCCAACCGGTTCTGGGCGTCTTCTCTGTCCTGGCATGCGTTGGACCCTTCGCTGGAAGGCCTGGTGGCGAACGACCCGGTGACCGGTGAGTACACGGGCGACGGGCTGGCCGTTTCGTGGGAGCACAGCCCGGACTTCACCGAGTGGACGTTCAAGCTTCGCGAGGGCGTGCAGTTCCACTTCGGCTACGGCGAATTCACGGCGGCCGACGTCGTCCACAGCTACGCGCTGCACACGGGCGAGGACGCGGTCGTGCCCGGAGTGGCGCAGCTTCGGGGCGCGACGGTCGAGGTGCTCGACGACCACACGGTGCGCTTCGTCTACGACGGCCCCCGGGTCGAGAAGCTCTTCCTGCATGGCGGCCGCTCGGTCATGAAGATCTACAGCAAGGCGCAGTTCGACCAGGAAGGACTCGAAGGCTACGACGAGCGCTTCGCGGGCACGGGGCATTACCGGCTCGTCTCCCGTTCTCCCGGACGCATGCTCTACGAGCGCGTCGAGAACCACTATTCGGGACTCACCCCCGACTTCGCGGAGCTCGAGCTGCGGTTCGTGGACGAACCGGCGACCAAGCTCGCGATGCTGCTGACCGGCGAAGCGCACATCGCGGACCTGCCGCGCGAGCTCATGCCCGATGCCACCGGCGCGGGAATGAGCACCGCGCAATCCGCGCGCGCGACGATGCAGACGGACATCGCGTTCAACGGGCTGTACTGCGAGTCCGACGATCCGGCCTGTCGACGGGACGTGCCGTGGTTCGACGTGCGCATCCGCGAGGCGATCAACCGCGCCATCAATCGCGAGGAGATGCTGGAAGTGCTCTTCCCCGACGGCGGTGCCGCGCTGCTGCCTCGCTATGCCATGGTGGAGCGGCACGAGGGCTTCGACCCGATGCTGGTGGAGCGCTTCGACGCCGAGTACGGTTACGATCCGGAGCTGGTCGAGCAACTGATGTGGTTCGCCGGCTACCCGGACGCCTTCGCGGATCCCGTGATCCGGCTCATCACGACCGCGATCGGAGGTCAGCCCGAGATCCCCGTGCAGATGGAGCTGGTGCACCAGTACCTGAGCGCGGCGGGATTCCAGGTCGAGCTCGTGGAGATCGAGCACGCCCGTGTCGGCGCCCTCGGGCGCGCCCGGGAGCTCTACTATCTCAATCCCATCCGCAACGCTCCGCCCCGGCCGACGGAGGTCGCCTTCCGCGCGTTCTACTCCAATCCCGGCGGGCCCTACCAGGGCTGGGAGGACGACTGGACCAGCCGGCACGTGAGCGCGATGATCGCCTCGTCCGATGCGGACGAGAGGGACCGGATCGCCCGCAAGGTCTTCAATTACCTGTTCGAACAGTACAACGACGTACCCCTGTTCTCGGTGTTCACCCAGGTCGCGGTGAACCCCGAGGTGGTATCCGGCTGGCAGTTCCCGGGGGTGACCTCCTCCGGAACCGGCCACTATCACCTGATCAAGCGCGCCCAATGAGACTTCGGACACCCTGGGCCGGGCACCGGGCCGCGGCAGCGTCCGCATCGCCGCCGGCCCGGTTGTCGGGCGTCGGCTGGGGGCGCCTCGCGCCGGATCGGCAATCAGACGTTACGGGTCCGAGCGCCGCCGGAAGGCGTGGCTCGCGATGACCTCCACGGCGAACCTGGCGGCAAGCTGGGAACCGAGTCCGTTGACGTCGTACCGCGGTGCCAGACAGGCCAGGTCAAAGCCGCAGAACGGCGGCCCCGCCGCCACGGCGGCGCGCAGACCACGGACTGCTTCGCGCGCCGTCAAGCCGGCCGGTTCGGGATATTTCTGGGCCGGCAGGAACGCGGGGTCCATCACGTCGACGTCGAACGAGAGATAGAGGTAGTCCGCCTGGCCGGCGACCGTGTCGATCGCTTCCTCGACGCAGGCCACGATTCCCTTCTCGTCGATCATCGGGAGCGTCCAGTAGCGTATGCCAAGCTCGCGGGCGACTTCGCCGAAGACGCCGGGGTTGCGAAAGCCGCGAATACCGATCACGGCGAGATCCTCGGGCCGCAGGAACCCGGCCTCCATCGACCGCGCCCATTCCGAACCGGCCCAGTAGCGCGGTTCCCAACACAGGTCGAAGTGCGCGTCAAACTTGATGACGGCGATGCGTGCCTGGCGCTGCCGGGCGACGGCGCGAAGGCCCACATAGGGAGTGATGTCGTCTCCACCGAGGAGAATCGGGATGCGCTCTTCGCCGATTATTGCGCCGAGCCGGTCCGAAGCCTCGTGCAGCATGGCCTCCGTGGGCACGGCCAGATCGACCGGCAGGTCGCCCGCATCGCTGATCGAGATGTTCTCGGTCAAGCGAAACTCGGGGTCGAGCTCGTAGTGATGGATGCCGGGCCCGTGGACCAGCGAATAGTGGAGCGAATGGCGGCGGATGGCATCGGGCGCCTCCCATGCCCCGTCGCGCGCGTAGACGGTGTTTTCGAGGGGGACGCCGGGCTCGATCATCGTCCGCGTGTCGCGCGCCCGGATGCCCTCGTAGGGAAAGCCGCAAACGACGACGTCGCTGTTCGCCAGGTCCTCGTCGTGCGGCGCCTCGATGAACGTCGGCACGTCGTGGTGCAGGATGGGGATGACCGAGCGGAACGAGCTGCTGGCCTTGATCGAACGCTCCGCGGAACGCTGCGCCGCCCTGCGGAAGCGCTCCTCGATTGACGGCATTGACATCTCGTTCTCCTCGCGGCGCGCTCCGTGAAGGAAGGTATAGCACGGCCGCGCGCGGCCGGCCATGCTTGACAAGCATGGAACAATCGCCGTTCATGTCGGTGGCCCGCGGGAGCGGGAAAGCCCCGCTCACATGACGAAGCGGAGGTTCGGGGGCTGGCGGCGGGTCTCGCACACCCCGCCGTGTGCGCCCATCGGCTGCTGCTCGCCAGGAATCCCCGTCGCCTGAATCGATGAGGCGCTCGACGGGCGGGACCGGAGGGAGAGAGCTGCATGACGACGACGTTTCGCCCCCGCGAGCCGGACCCGATGCTTCTTCTGGCGCCGGACCCGGGCGAGCGGCGGCCGGATCCGCTCTGAGAACGGTGTTTCATGGAATCGCGCCCCGAGGAATCCGGCGAGACCGGCGATCTGCTTCGTCTCGTGGACATCCGAAAATCGTTTGGTGAGACCGAGGTACTGAAGGGCATCTCGCTATCCGTCCGGCACGGAGAGGTGATTGCGATCATCGGCGCAAGCGGCTCGGGGAAGAGCACGCTGCTGCGTTGCGTGAACCTTCTCGAGACGCCGTCGGCCGGCGAGATCATGTTCGACGGCAAACCCGTCGACTATCGGCGCCACGGCGCGACGTGGAAGGCCGCCGGGGCGATGAAGCGGCTCCGGACGTCGATTGGGATGGTATTCCAGAGCTACAACCTGTGGCCGCACAAGACGGTTCTGGAGAACGTCGTCGAGGCGCCGATCAACGTAAGGCGGATTCCGCCCGCCGACGCGATCTCACAGGGGGAAGCGCTGCTGGAGAGCATCGGTCTCGCGGAGAAACGCAACGAATATCCGAGTAGGCTTTCGGGCGGCCAGCAGCAACGGGTCGCCATTGTCCGTGCGCTCGCCATGGACCCCAAGATGATGCTGTTCGACGAGGTAACCTCCGCCCTCGACCCCGAACTCGTGGGCGAGGTGCTCGATCTGATGACTTCTCTCGCCCAACAAGGGATGACGATGCTGGTCGTTACCCACGAGATGGGATTCGCGCGCCACGTGAGCCGACGAACGGCCTTCTTCTGCGACGGCGAGATTGCCGAAATCGGACCGTCCCGGGAGCTCCTTTCGCATCCGCGCGACGAACGAACCGGCGAGTTTCTGAGCCGGGTCCTTCACCACCTTTGAGATCGCGGAACGCATTACCGGACGGATTTCACCATGGACAACAGCTTGATCGAATACTGGAACACGTTCGGAAGCTACGTGCCGGGACTGCTCTATTCCTGCATGATCGTAATGGAGATTGCCCTGCTATCGATCTTCTTGAGCTGGATACTGGGATTGTTCGCGGCGCTGGGCAAGAATTCACGGCTGGGTGTTTTGCGCCGCCCGTGCGAATTCTACATCTGGTTCATGCGCGGAACGCCTTCACTCATTCACATTTTCCTCATCTATTTTGCGCTGCCGCAATTCGGACTCGCGTTTTCGCCGTTCGTGGCGGGAGTGATCGCGCTGTCCATCGGCAGCGGCGCATACGTCGCCGAGGTGTTCCGTTCAGGCCTTTCCGCGATTCCACGCGGACAGGGCGAGTCGGCCCAGGCGCTCGGCATGGGGCCTGTTCTCACCATGAGACGCATCGTCCTTCCCCAGGTGGTACGGATAATCGTCCCGTCGCTCACGAATGAGGCCATAAACACGCTGAAGAACACGTCCCTGCTCTCGACGATTACCGTTCTCGAGCTCACGCTGTTCACGCAAATGGCGATTGCCGCCACATTCCGGCCTTTCGAATTCTATATTGCGGCGGCCCTGCTGTATCTGGTCATGACGACGTTGCTGAGTCAGTTTGCGAACTGGCATGAGAAGCGGTATACACTGCACATCTAGAATCGGAAAAGCGTTATCGGTCAACGGACGGGAAGGCAAGTTGGAAAGGTAGGCAGCCATTATGAAACGACGCAAGTTCATCCAGACCGGATCCGCGGCCGCGGCGGCGACACTCGCGTTCCCGTGGGTCATGCAACGCCGGGCATCGGCCGGCGATCTCGAGCTGCTGGTACCAGGAGAGCTGAGCTCGGCGACCGAGGGCGTGTATCCGCCGTTCAGCTTCAAGGCCGAAGACGGAAAGCTCGACGGGCTCGAGATGCGGATCATGGGAGAGATCTGCCGGCGGCTCGGACTGAGCTACGAACCGGTCGTCATCAAGTGGGAGTCGATGCTGGTGGCGCTGTTGGCGGACAAGTACGACATCGTCGGCAACGCGATGGGCATCACCGAGGAACGGCAGAAGAGCGTCACGTTCTGCGACGGCTGGATCGAGTCGGGCGCCCGGCTGGTCGTGCACGAGGATTCGGCCATCCAGAGCTCGGCCGACGCCGAGGGAAAGTCCGTCGGCGTGATCACGGCGTCAATCTTCGTACCCCTCGCGGAAGGCTGGGGCGCCGAGGTCAAGCACTACCAGTCGGATGTCGGGGTGATGCAGGACACCGTGAACGGCCGGATCGAGGGTGCGGTCATGGACTCCATTGCCGCCGCCTATGCGATTCAGAAGTCGAAATTGCCGCTGCGGTGGACCGACGAGCTGCATATTCCCTATCAACTCGGTTGGGCCGTGAAGAAGGGCAAGCCGAACCTGGTCAAGGCCATCAACGCCGCCCGGGCGGAGATGGTGGCCGACGGCACCTTCAAGCGGCTGGTAGAGGATCTGGTCGGCTACGATCCTTCACCCAGCGACCCGATACGCAGCATCCTGAGTTGATTCCGCGGCTGGCGAGTCGGGGTCGTCCGACACCCGATTCGCCGGATTCGTCGCGGGGATGCGCGAACGGCGCAGGCCCTGAATTCGCCTTTCGTGCAGATTCCGGTCCTCCCCCGCCGGCGGGCGGGAGCGAGCGGGCTTCCCTCGGATCCTCCCCCTCCCCCCGAGTCCCACCAACGTCGCCTGACGCGTGGCCGGGTCCGCCGCCGCCCGGCGCGAACGGTGTGCGAAGCCGGGGGGGCGGCGTGCCGAAGGGCGACACGACACGGGAGCGGCGATGATGGCGAGCCACGATCTCTCCGGCGACGAGCGGTCCTTCCTGTCGAATCTCTACTGGTGGGGAGTTCCGACCCTGTTCGGATGCCCCCACATCGAGGACCCCGGGCAATGCGACATCGCCCTGGTCGGCGTGCCCCACAGCTCCGGCAACGGCGCCACCGAACGCGACCAGCATCTCGGGCCGAGGGCGGTTCGCAATATCTCGGGCCAATTCCGCCGCGCCCACGGCGCGTTTCGATTCTCGCCGTGGGAGGAATGCCGCATTCATGACGTGGGTGACGTGCTGCTGCCGCAGGCAATGGTCAACGACGTCTCGGTCCGCGATATCGAGGCGTACTACAAGACCCTGGACGAAGCGGGCGTACGCCCGGTCTCGGTGGGCGGCGATCATTCCATTACCGGCCCAATCGTGAAGGCGATCGCCGGTTCCGGCGCCAGGTTGAGCGGCGGACAAAAGGCGGCGCTGCTTCATGTCGACGCGCACACCGACACCTACGACCACCTTCCGCACTGGCTCGGATCGGTGCGCTCGGCCGCCCATTGGGGCAGCTACATCGTCACCGAGGGGCACATCGACACGGCGAAGAGCGTGCAGCTCGGAATCCGCGGCCACACCTACACCCTCGATTGGAAGAGGTCGAGCGAACGGCTGGGCTACCGGGTCATCACCTTCGACGAGTTCCAGGAGCTCGGCATCGCGAGAACCGTCGAGATCGTCCGCGAGCGAGTAGGCGACGCGCCGCTTTATATCACCTTCGACCTCGATGCCCTCGACCCGACGGTCGCCCCGGCGGTCGCCGCCATCGTGCCCACGACGGGATTCCTGATGCACGAGGCAATCCGAATCCTCCAGGGCATGCGGGGGCTGAACGTGATCGGCGCCGATGTCGTGTGCATGGTCCCCACCAAGGACAATCCCAACCAGATTACGGCGCTGAACGCGACGGCAATCCTGTTCGAGCAGTTGTGCCTGATCGTCGACTACATGAAGACCCATCGGGAAGGTTAGTCGATCGCGTTGCGCCATTGTGGCGAGCGCGCGGTGCTTGCGAAGCGGTGGCGGTCCCGGGTGCGGGCCGACGTCGGTTGGCCTTCCCGGGCGCCCGCAGCCGCCGGAAGACTCGCAACCGTGCGCGGTCCAGCTACCTGAGCCTTCCGGGTCTCATGAACCGTACGATGCACCGATCGGGTGATACCGGACCGCGCGCCGTGCGGAGGAGGAGCGAGCCTTGATTCGGTTCCGTGAACGCGTGCCGGCGTTCCTGGACGGGGGCGACTCGCCCCGCGCCCTGCTCGAGCGATGCATCGGCGCGATCGAGGCCCGGGAGGCCGAGGTCGGGGCGTTCGTCGCCCTCGACCTCGAGGGCGCCCGCGCCGCCGCGGATGAATCCACCGCCCGCTACCGCACCGGTCGCCCTCTCTCGCCGGTCGACGGGTGCCCGTTCGGGGTGAAGGACATCATCGAGACGGCGGATCTCCCGACCCAGATGAACAGCCCCGTCTTCGCCGGGTGGCGCTCCGCGCGGGACGCGGCCTGCGTGCGGGCGCTTCGCCAGGGCGGCGCCGTTCTCCTCGGCAAGACGGTGACGACCGAGTTCGCGGCGGGGCGCTCCGGCCCCACCGTCCATCCCCTCGACCCGACCCGCACGCCGGGCGGATCATCGAGCGGATCGGCGGCCGCGGTCGCGGCGGGCATGGTGCCGGTCGCGTTCGGCACCCAGGCCGGAGGCTCCACGATACGGCCGGCGTCGTACTGCGGTCTGGTCGGGCTCAAGCCCACGATCGGGACGTTCTCGATGGCCGGCATCCACACTATCGGCCCCACCGTCGACCACCTCGGGATCCTCGCCTCCAACCTGTCCGATCTCTGGAGCGTCGCCCGCCAGGTGAGCGACCTCGCCGTCACGCCGGGCGTCCGCGGCCTGCCCGGGTCCGGTCACGCGCTCCCGCGGGCCGCCGCCCCGGCCCGGCTCGTCCACCTGCACACCGCGGGCTGGGGCGAGCTCGACGCCGAGTCGATCGCCGCGTTCGACGCGCTGGTCGCACGGCTGCGGGCCGCCGGTGTCGAGGTGACGAACCGCGACGACGACCCCCGGGTCGCGAGCCTCGAAACGACCCTGGACGAAGGGGTCGACGGGCGTCTCGACATCATGGCCTGGGAGATGCGCTGGCCGTTCGAGGAGTACGCCGACCGCCATGGCACGGTCGTCAGCGACATTCTGCACGGCTACGTGCGCCGCGCCCGGAACCTGACCCCGGCCGACTACCACGACGCCTTGCGCGAGCGCCGGCGCGTTCAGGACGTGGTCGAAGGGTTTGGCGAGGTCGCGGACGGCTTCATCTCGTTCGCCTCGTCCGGGCCCGCCCCCGTCGGGCTCGAGCACACGGGCTCCCGGACGTTCCTCAACTACTGGTCGTGGCTCGGAAACCCCTCCTTCAGCGTGCCGCTCATGACCGTCCGAGGGCTCCCGGTCGGGCTTCAGCTCATCGGGTTCGACGGCCGGGACGACCGGCTCGCCGCCCTCGCCCGCTGGTCCATGGAGACGTTGGTCTGACCCTCCCGGCCGGGCGCTGCGCCACGGATTCCGGCCCTCCCTCCGCAGGCCGACCGCCGCCGACACGTCGACCCGTTTCGCCCTTCGGGGGATGTGGTAGGCTCGGGCAGCGTTCCGTGGGCATGCGCGACCGGTCGGGAGTTCACCGCAGGGCGAAATGCCTGCCTTGTCCAGGGCAGCGTACCTTCCCCCCTGCCGCGAAGCGGATGCCGCAAAAGGGGGTAAGCGAATGTCATTGACACTCACGATAAACGGCACGTCCCATACCGTGGACGTGGAACCGGAGACCCCGCTCCTGTGGGTTCTCCGGGACAACATCGGTCTGACGGGAACCAAGTACGGTTGCGGCATCTCCAAGTGCGGCGCCTGCACGGTGCACATCGACGGCCGCAAGGCCTTCTCCTGCTCCACCAAGGTCTCCGCCGCGGTCGGCAAGGAGGTCACGACCATCGAGGGCCTGTCGGACGACAACTCGCATCCGCTGCAGGTCGCGTGGATCGAGGAGGACGTTCCGCAGTGCGGCTACTGCCAGTCCGGTCAGATCATGGCCGCGGCGGCGCTGCTGGAGGCACGACCCGACCCGTCCGACCTCGATATCGACGCCGGGATGTCGGACAACATCTGCCGCTGCGGCACCTACGCCCGAATCCGCAAGGCGATCCACCGGGCGGCCGAAATCGCGCAGGGGTAAAATCGATGAGCACAATGAAACTGAATCGACGCAAGTTCATCGTCGCGAGCGCGAGCGCCGCGGGCGGGCTGATGCTCGCCTTCCGCATTCCGGCCGGCGCGCGAGCCGACGCGATGATGGAAGAACCGTGGATGGCGGGCGAAGGTGGCCAGGAGGTCAACGCCTGGCTCGTCATCGATCCGGACGACACGGTCACCATTCGGGTCGGCCAGTCGGAGATGGGTGAGGGGGTCTTCACGGCCATGCCCATGCTCGTTGCCGAAGAGCTGCAGTGCGACTGGTCCAAGGTCCGGGCGGTGTACGCGGACGTCAACCGTCACGTTCAAAGCACGGTCGAGCCCTACATGGTCGCGGCCGGCGCCGCCAAGGAGACGGACCAACTCTATCAGCGGATGGCCACCGGCGGCTCGGGAGCCGTGCGCCGTTCGCGCAAATACCTCCACCAGGCGGGGGCGAGCGCGCGCGAGCGCCTGAAGCAGGCCGCGGCGAATGCCTGGGGGGTCGAGCGGTCCGCAGTAACCGCCGCCGACAGCGTCCTCCGCGCCGGAAACAAGTCCGGCACCTACGGCGAGTTCGCGGCTGCGGCGGCGACCATCGAGCTCGAGTCCGAGCCCGCCATCAAGACGCCCGACCAGTTCACCCTCCTCGGGAAATCGGTTCCCCGCCTGGACACCCCGCACAAGACCGACGGCAGCGCCGTCTACGGCATCGACGTGCAGTTGCCGGACATGGTCCACGCGGCGGTCGAGGTCTCGCCGGTCCCGGGCGGGCGGCTCGTCAGCTTCGACTTCGACGCCGTCAAGGACCGTCCCGGGGTGATCACCGCGTTCCGTCTCGGCGAGGGCGGGATCGGCAAGCTCCCCTACCGCCTCGACGAGGTCGCCAACCGTACGAACGGACTTCTGAGCGGGGTCGCGGTCGTCGCGGACACCTACTACCGGGCCCTGACCGCCCTTCAGCTCATGCCGAAGGAATGGGATGCCGGCGGCCACGGCGACGTGAGCGACGAGAGCATCATCGCGGGCGCCCTCGAGGTGCTCGGCAATCCGGACGATGCGACGTACAACCCCGCCGTCTCGGAAGGCGATGCGCGGGGGGTCATCGGCGCTTCCGCGGACAAGGTGGAGGCGACCTACGTCACCCCCTATCTCGATCACGCCTGCATGGAGCCCATGAACTGCACCGCGCACGTCACCGCGGACCGGGCGGACATCTGGGTCGGCACGCAGAATCCGCCGGGGGCGCATGATGTCGTGGTCGAGGAGACGGGCCTCGCGCCGGAGCAGGTGCATGTTCACAACACCTTCCTCGGCACCGGATTCGGACGGCGCTTCCGCTCCGACGAGGTGCGCCAGGCGGCGGCCATCGGGGCCGCTCTCGGACGGCCGGTCAAGATGGTGTGGTCTCGGGAGGAGAACCAGCGCCAGGGCAAGCTCCGCCCCTACTCGGTCTATCACTTTGCCGCGTCGCTCGACGCCGACAAGAAGCCCGAGGCGTACTGGAACCGGGTGGTCTCGCATTCCATCTTCAACCACCTGATTCCGCAGTTCCTCAAGGACGGGCTCGACAACCAGGCGATGGAGGGGCTCGACCAGCGCCTCCCGTACCGCTTCCCCAACCGGCAGGTGGACTACGCCATCCGCGACTCGCACATCCCGGTGCAATGGTGGCGCTCGGTCGGCGCATCGCAGAACGCGTTCGCGCTCGAGAGCTTCATCGACGAGCTCGCCCACGCGGCGGGGGCGGACCCGGTCGAGTTCCGCCTCGGCCTCATGCCGGAGGGCTCGGAGTTCCGCCGGCCACTCGAGGTCGTGGCGAAGGAGGCGGGCTGGACGACGGATCTTCGCCGCGGCGAAGGGATGGGGGTCGGCCTCGCCGAGGCGTTCGGCACCATCGTCGCCCAGGTCGCCTACGTCACGGTCAGCCGGCGCGGACAGCTCCGGGTGGAGACCATCGACTGCGCCGTCGACTGCGGCCACGTCATCCACCCGAGGCTCGTCGAAATGCAGATGGAAAGCTCCATCGTGTACGGGCTGACCGCCGCGCTCTACGGCGAGGTCCACATCAGGAACGGGGCGGTGGTGGAGGACAACTTCGACTCGTACCTCATGCTGCGCATGAACGAGATGCCGGAGATCCGAACCCATATGGCACTGTCCGGCGGCGAGAAGTGGGGCGGGGTCGGAGAGCCCGCGGTCCCGCCGGTCGCGCCGGCGGTCACCAACGCGATCTTCGCCGCGACCGGCAAGCGGATCCGGAGGCTTCCGATTCGCAGCCACGACCTCGCCTGAGGCGGGGGGGCATGAGGGCCGGCGGGCGGGGGTCCCCGCCGCCGGGCCGGCCCCGCGGGAGCGGACGGGAGAGCGAGGGGGGGGGGCGGGATGCCCGGCCGCCGGCCGGACTCGGCGGATGCGGACGGAAGCGTGAAGGGCCGGCTTCCGACTCTGCTCGTGTCCGTCCTCGCCGCCGCGGGCGCGGCGGCGGCGCCGGCGAGCGCCGAGGAATCCGATTCGGCAGCCCTTCTCGCGGACATGTGCGCGTCGTGCCACGGTCCGGACGGCCGGAGCCCCGGTTCCATCCCGGCCCTCGCTCCCCTCAACGAGGAGGCGATGCGCGCCTTTCTGCTCGCCTACCGCGCGGGCGACATCGAAGCGACGGTGATGAACCGTATCGCCCGGGCGTTGACGGATGCGGAGATCGAGGCCCTCGCGCGCCGCTTCGGAAACCTCGCCGGGCCGTGAATCGGCCCCGCGGGCATCGGAAACGACCGGGGGGGCCGCTGCCCGGCCGCCGGGCTCGTGCCGGAACGCCCTGACGTCGTACGGGCGGGAACCGGACTTGATCCACGAACGACTCCGCCACTCGCGACGCGAGCTGCTGAAGCTGACCGGGGGAGCGGCGGTCGCGGGCCTCTTCGCTCGGCGGGCACGGGCACGGGCGCGGGCGCGGGCTCGTGGCGGCCGGGTCGTGGTGGTGGGGGCCGGGTTCGGCGGCGCGACCTGCGCCCGGTACCTCCGGCGCCTCGCGCCGGAGCTCGACGTGACCCTCGTCGAGCGGGGGAAACACTTCGTCACCTGCCCCTTCAGCAATTCGGTGATCGCGGGCCTTCAGGGCCTCGATTCGGTAACCCACGGCTTCGATGGGCTCCGCCGGCACGGGGTCGAGTTGGTCGAGGCGGAGGCGGTCGCGGTCGATCCGGCGGGCCGCACGATTCGCCTCGCGGGCGGCGATACGCTCCCCTTCGATCGCCTCGTGCTGGCCCCGGGCATCGACCTCGCGTGGAACGCCATCGAAGGCTACGACGAGGCGGCGGCGGCGCGCATGCCCCACGCCTGGAAGGCGGGCGCCCAGACCGCGCTCCTTCGCCGCCAGCTCGAGGCCATGGAGGACGGCGGCCTCGTGGTGATCGCCGCGCCGGCGAGTCCCTACCGCTGCCCGCCGGGACCCTACGAGCGGGCGAGCCTCATTGCCGACTACCTCCACCGGGAAAAGCCGAGGTCGAAGGTGCTCATTCTCGACGCGAAGGACGGCTTCTCCAAGCAGGGCCTCTTCCGGGAAGGATGGGAGCGACTCTATCCCGGCATGATCGAGTGGGTGGGCTTTTCCGGCGGTGGCAACGTGATTGCGGTTTCCCCCGGTTCCATGGAGGTCCGTACCGACTTCGATACGTTTCGGGCGGACGTCGCCAACATCATCCCCCCCCAGCGATCGGCCCGGCTGGTCGACACCGCGGGCCTTGCCGCGGGCGGGGACTGGTGCCCGGTCGACCACCGGACGTTCGAGTCGGCGGTCGTCCCGAAGATCCACCTTCTCGGGGATGCCATACTCGCGGGTGCGATGCCGAAGTCGGGGTTCAGCGCGAACAGCCAGGCCAAGGTCTGCGCGCGGGCCGTCGCCGCCCTCCTCCGGGAGGAAGAGCCGCCGGAGCCCGTCTACCTGAACACCTGCTACAGCCTGCTCGCGGCGGACTACGGGATCTCGGTGGCAGCGGTGTACCGGCTGGACGACGAGGGCGAGATCGCCCCGGTGCCGGGCTCGGGGGGCGTAAGTCCGGCCGACGCCCCGCTCGCGTTCCGCCGGGCGGAGGCGGACTTCGCGCGAGGTTGGTATGACAGCATCACCGCCGACCTGTTCGGTTAGGGTCGGAACGCCGCTTCGACGGAGGGGCGAGATTGACCCGGCGCCTGATTCCGAAAGGGTGAGGCCGTCCGATGCGCCGCGGGTGTTCCGCCAGGCGAACGGGAACTGCGCGAGAGGGTGACATGCCATCACCGCCTGCACGTTCGGAAGGGGACGGGACGGCCCGCCAGCGGCCCCCGGCCGGCCGGTCCATCGGCCGCCGGGAGGCCCTGCGGGCGATTGGCGTTCGCGCGGGGGCGCTCGCGGCGCTCTCCGTCATTCCGGTTCCGGCGGCGGCCGCGCTCCCGGAGATCCCGCGCTGGATGCTGGACCTTGTCCGCGAGCGGCTGGGAACGACCGACCTCCGGGAAGGCAGGGTTGAGCTCGCGCTCCCGAGCCGGGCCGATACCGGCCTCTCCGTGCCGCTCAAGGTGTCCGTTCCGGACTCCCCGATGACCCCGGAAGACCACGTAAAGAGCGTGCACGTCCTCACGACCCGGAACCCGCAGCCCCTCGTCACCGACTACTGGTTCACGCCGCGCTCGGGGGTCGCGAGGGTCGCGCAGCGCATCCGGCTTGCCCAAAGCCAGTACGTCTTCGGGTTCGCGCGCATGAGCGACGACTCCGCGTGGATGACGGCGAAGCACGTGTCGGTGTCCATCGGCGCGTGCGCGGTGGAGATCTTCCTCCCCGATGCCGAGCGGGCAAGGCGAAGACGCAGGTGACGGCCGGGGGGGGGCGGGGGGGGCAGTGCGCGGTGGAGACCTCCCCCCCGGAGGCGGGGGGGGAAGGGGGAGGACGCGGGTGGGGGCGGGGCGGGGGCGGGCAGGAAGGAGCGCGGCGCACACCGCGGGGCGCCGCCCGACGGCGGGCGGGTGGAGAGCGGGACGGCCATGGACGGGGTGAGGGTCCGGATTGCGGTACCGGCGACCGCGAAAAGGGGCGAGGTACTCGAGCTCAAGACCCTGATCACCCACCCGATGGACAACGGGTTCATGTTCTCGAGGGACGGCGAGCGCATCCCCCGGCACATCATCCACCGCTTCGAGGCCCTCTACAACGGCGCCCTCGTCTTCCGCGCCGACTGGCACGAAGCGGTTTCGACCAATCCGTTCATTTCGTTCCACACGGTGGCGGACGAGTCCGGTCGGATCGAGTTCAGATGGTACGACGACGACGGGGCGGTCTACACCGAGTCCGCCGACATCGAGGTGGGCTGAACCGCGGCGGACGCGGGCGGGGCGCGGATTCGGTCTGCTCCGTTCCGCCGGATCGCGCCGCGCCGCCGGCGGCCCCCGCGCCGTCGTGCCGCTCCGCTCCGGCCGCTCGCGATGCACGGCCGACGCGCCCCGCGTTCGGCCCTTCTCTCGCGCTCGCGCTCGTGCTCGCGGGTGACCTGCTCGGCGGGACGGCCGCCATCGCGGAGGAATCGGATCGCTTCGGCGGCGAGTTTCCGGTGTCGGGCTATCACTACATGGGAGAGTTGGTGCGGGCGCTCCAGGACGACGACTTCCAGAACCCGGGCCTCTTTGCCGTCGAGCACGGCGCGGAGCTCTGGGTGGCGGTGGAGGGAACGGCGGGAAAGTCCTGCGCATCGTGTCACGGGGATGCCGCCCACTCGATGCGCGGGGTCGCGGCACGCTATCCCGCGTACGCTCCGAAGCGCAGGGAGCTCGTCAACCTCGAGCTTCGCATCAACGAGGAGCGCACCGGGCGCATGGGCGCCCCGGCGCTCCCGATGGAGTCGGACGCCCTGCTCGCGCTCGCCGCCTTCATCACGTACCAGTCGCGGGGGATGCCGATGAACGTCGACGTTTCGGGGGAGGCGAGACGCTTCTTCGAGGACGGCAAGGCGTTCTACGAGAGACGGCGGGGGCAGCTCGATCTCGCCTGCGGCCAGTGCCACGACCGCCTCGCGGGGGCGCGCCTGCGGGGCGACCGCATCAGCCAGGGGCACGTCAACGGCTTTCCCTTCTATCGACTGATGTGGCGCTCGATGGGGTCGCGGCACCGCATGTTCCGCTGGTGCAACTGGGCGGTCCGCGCCGAGACGTACGCACTCGGGTCGCCGGAGTACCTGAGCCTCGAGCTCTACGCCGCCTGGCGGGGACGGGGGCTCCCAATCGAGGCGCCGGCGGTCCGCCCGTGACCGGAGGAGACGGGCGATGACGACGGGGCGGCATACCAGGCTCGCGAGCGCCACGGTGGCGACGGCCGTCGCGCTCACGGCCGTCGCCCGGGGAAGTCTTCACCCGAAGCCTGCACCAGTCAGTCGGGCCACGGGCGAATCGCCCCTGAGAGGAGGTTTCGGATGATGACGAGGGGGCAGCGTGCCGGGATCGCGCTCGGCGCGGCGGCGGCGATCGTCGTGCTCGCGGCCGTCGGTTGGGCCAACCGGCACCCGGAGCTCGCGCCGGTCGAGCCGCCCGGCGAAGGGGCCTTCGACTCCGCCCTCCTCCGCAAGGGAGAGGCGCTCGCCGGGATCGGCGCCTGCGCGGTGTGTCATACCGCGCAGAGCGGCGCACCCTACGCGGGCGGGCGACCGCTCCCGACCCCCTTCGGCATCGTCTACTCGACGAACATCACTCCGGATGCAGGGACCGGGATCGGCGCCTGGTCGGAAGCGGCGTTCCGGCGCGCCATGCGCGAAGGCGTCGACCGGAGGGGCCGGCATCTCTATCCCGCGTTTCCCTACGACCACTTCACCCGGGTCGCCGACGAGGACCTCGCCGCGCTCTACGCGTACCTCATGACCCGCAAGCCGGTCGCCTTCGAGGCGCCGGACCACGAGCTTCCCTTCCCGCTCGATGTCCGCATGCTCCTCGCGGGGTGGAAGCTCCTCTTCCTCGAGACGGGGGAATTCAAACCGGACGAGAGCCGGGACGACGAGTGGAACCGCGGCGCGTATCTCGCCGAAGGCCTCGGGCACTGCGGCGCGTGCCACACCCCCCGCAACGCGCTCGGGGCGCTCGTCGAAGAAGCCGCCTACGACGGCGGCGACGTGGAGGACTGGCACGCCCCCGCTCTCAATACCCGCTCGCCGGCCCCGATACCGTGGACCCGGGAACAACTTGTGGACTACCTGTTCGACGGGTGGGAAGAGGCGCACGGGATCGCGGCCGGCCCGATGGCGCCGGTCGTCAATCACCTGTACGACCAGTCCGAAGACGACGTCTTCGCCATCGCGGCCTATTTCGCATCCCGCCAGCGCCCGCCGCTCGCCGATGCGGAGACCGAAGCGGTGCTCGCCGGCGCGGCGGCGTTGGATTGGGAACGGGACCCCGTCTGGCGGCCGGAGAAAATACCGGACGACCCTGCGCTCCTGCGCGGCATGGGCGTCTTTCGCGACCAGTGCGCGGACTGCCACCGGCGCGGCGGCGCGGAGCCGCCTGTCTCGCTCGCCCTCACCACCACCGTGAACGCGCCCGATCCGCGCAACGTCATCCACATCGTCTTCGACGGCATCCGTCCGCCGCGCGGCGCCCTCCAGCGCTCCATGCCGGAATTCGGCGCGTCGATCGCGGACGCCGACATCGTCGATCTCGTGCAGTACGTCCGCTGGCACTTCACCGACCGTCCGCCCTGGGAAGACGTCGCCGGGCACGTGGCAGCCAAGCGGGCCGCTTGGTAGGGGCGCCGATTGCGCTCCACTGCACGAGAGACGTCCACCCACAAGGCCGGCCCACCCGAAGCGCGGCCGGCCGGCTCGTTCGGGCCTTCGAACCGCCCCGGCCCGGCCCGGCGGAAGGCGTGCAGGGGCGATGGAAGCACGCCGAGTCCGCTCCCGGCCGCGTGGCCGGGGCCGCCGGGCCGCTCCCGGAAACCGTACCTGCCCTTCGTCGCCCGGTGGAGCGTTGCGCTCCTCGGGCTCTGGCTCTCCGCCACCGCGGCGGACGACTCGCCCGGCGATCGAGTCGAGAACCTCGCGCTCCCCGAGTCCCTCACCGGCCGGGCCGGAGACCCGGCGCGGGGGGAGCGCGTGGTGCGCGACCCGGACCGGGCGTCCTGCCTCATCTGCCACGCGATCCCCATCGAGGGTGAACCGGACCCGGGAAACATCGGCCCTCCCCTTCACGGAGTCGCAGGCCGCTACACCGCGGGCGAGCTCCGCCTGCGTCTCGTCGACCCGAAGCGCCTCAACCCCGAAACGGTGATGCCTTCCTATTTCGCACGGGAGGGCCTTCACCGGGTCGCCCCCGAGTACCAGGGCCGGTCAATCTACAGCGCGAGCGAAGTCGAGGACGTGATCGCCTACCTGTTGACCCTGTCCGCCGAGTGAACCTCCGGTCCCCGCCCGAACCGCGCGGGGAACGCGGTGAATGAAGGCAACCGGCGCCGAACCGGCACCGAACCGACGTGAGCCGTCGCGGGTCCCGGATCCCTGCGCCGGGCGACGGCCCGTCAATCGACCAACTCGAGCGCCATCCGGACCGCGCGGGAGACCGCGAGGGTCGCCGGAATTCCGGTTGCTTCAATTTCGGGGCGCGAGTCCTGGCCGACGACCAGGACGCCGAGTCCGGGCTTGTTCATTGCAGGTCTCCAGGCCCGCTCGCGGGGTCGATGTCGCCAACCGCCCGAGCGCGCACCCGCACCGAGTTGCCGGGCAGATAGGCGAGAGGCAGGTCCTCGAGGTCCACGATGGTGAGGGTGTCGGCAAGCGCGCCGGCGCGGACCGCCCGGTCACAGGCGATCGCCCGGGCCTCGCACAGCATCGATTCGCGGCTCATGTCGCGAAACACCTGGTCGACCTCGCCGCTCACTTGCGCCGTCGCCGCCCCCACCGCGTTGGCGACCCCGTGATGCGCGATCCGCTTCACCTCCGAGATGCCGTCCATCCGCCCCGGCGCGAGGAAGGCCGCGCCGCCGACGACCAGCAGCGGCTGGTCCGCGGCATCGGTCTTCATGCGATCGACCGCCTCCGCGAGACGCGCATGGACCGTGTCCATGACCAGCCGCAGCAACGGGCCGGGAAGCCGGGCGACCCGGCGCCGATCGCCGATTTCGGCGAGCCCCGCGGCCACCGCGACGTCCGTCAACGTGAGCACCTCGCCGCCGAAGACCCGCGCTTCGCGTTCGAGGCGATGCGCGACGCTCTCCGGTCCGATCGACGACCCTTCGGCCCCCACGATGGTCCCTCCGCCGAGGGCGATGGACAGCAGGTCGGGCATGCGGAACAGGGTGCGCACGCCGCCGACCTCGACAACGTTGTTCGCCTCGCGCGGAAAGCCGGCCGTCAGGCATCCGACGTCGCTGCTGGTTCCGCCGATGTCGAGCACCATGCAGTCCTCGAGGCCGGAAAGGAAGGCCGCACCACGCATGCTGTTGGTCGGGCCCGAGGCGAAGCTGAACACGGGCTCCCTTTGCGTCGCCGCGACTCCGGCCACCGTCCCGTCATTGCGGGTGATGTAAAGGGGTGCTTCGATGCCGCTGTCCTGCAATGCCTGGAGAAAGGCCGAGGCCGTGCGTTCAGCCAGATCGGCAAGGCTCGCATTCAACAGGGCGACGTTCTCGCGCTCGAGCAGGCCGATCCGCCCGATCCGGCTCGACAGGGTCACCCGCAGGCCGGGGATCTCTGCGCGCAGGATCGCGGCCGCCCGCTCCTCGTGCGCCGCCGTGAGCGGTGAAAAGACCGCCGTCACTGCGACCGCGTCGACGCCGTCGGAGCGTATCCGGCGGGCCACGGTAGCAATCGCCGCCTCGTCCGGATCCTCGAGCACCCGCCCGTCATACTCGTGGCCGCCCGCTAGCAGGTAGTGCCCGCCATCAGCCGCCGCGGCAAGGTCCGGGGGCCAATCGACGCGCGGCGGCAGACTGGCGCAGGCGGGCAGGCACAGCCGGACGGCGGCGGCGCGGTTCAGGCCCCGGCGCTGAATGACCGCGTTGACGAAATGGGTGGTGCCGATCATGACCGCCGCCACCGACCGGGCCGGGCCCGGATGGGCCGCCACCAACGCCTGCAACGCGGCTCGAATCCCGCCCGTCACGTCCCCGGTGGTCGGCCGCTTGACGGCGCCGACGACCCGTTTGCCGTCGATGATCACCGCATCGGTATTGGTGCCGCCGACATCGATTCCCACCCGGATCACGACCGTTCCTCCGGAAAGACCGATCGGTAGTCGAGGTCGAACCCGAAGGCACGCGGCCCGACGTGCTCCAGCCCCTTCGGGGTCCGGAATATCGCCGGTCCGGGCAATCCAAGGACGCTCGTCCGCTGCCCGTAGCGGATCACGTCGGTTCCGATCCCCTCGCCGCTGACGCTGTCGACCACGCAGATCAAGTCCGGCGTCATCACGATGGGCTCGTCGTCCCGGTAGCCGACCGAGAACTCGTTCTGGAAATGCACCTTGAACCGGCTTCCGGCGTCTTGGCCGAGCCCGTCGATACGCGCCCGCCCGCGCAGGAACCCCTCCGTCGCCCGTCTCTCGACATCGACCACCTTGCCGTCGAACAGGCGAATGCCATCGGTGCTCTCGAGGATCGCGGCAATCGGGTCGTCATGCCGTGACCGCGCCCGCATGACGGCGTGGCCGAGTTCCATCGCCTTGGTCGTCGTGTGCAGGATGGCATGGTCCTTGACCTCGCGGCCGGTGCGCGGTGCCTTGCAGGTAGCCGCGACCGAGCCGACTTCGGTACAGGCCTTCCGGCTGATGCGCTCCATCCACTTCCAGCTCGCGGCGCGCGGGATGATCACCTCGTTGTCGCGGATGTCGGCCAGGGTCAGCGGGAAGCATTGCAGCCCGGCGACGGCGACGCTGGTCATCTGCGCTTCCGGATAGGCGCGACCCATCGTGTCGGCATCGACCACGGGATAGCCGGTGAGGGCCGCGACCATCAGCGGATGGACACCATTGCCGCCACCGATCTCGAGCGACATCACGGCGTCGAAACGGCGGCCGAGAAAGCGCTCCATCGTCCGCAACGGCTTCACGGCGAACGCAGCGTCCGCAAGTCGTTCCTGGCCGACCAGCGGGGCGCCCATGTTGGAGAGGACCGCCACCAGCGCATCATCGTCGAGCGAGAGCGGATCGATCAGCGAGACCGCGTGCCCGGCACGGTAGAGCTCGCGCATGTTCAGCAGCTTGCGATAGGGGGACCCGCCGCCGCCCGTGCCGAGGATCCAGGCCCCGAGCGCGAGCGCCTCGATATCCCCGATCGCGAGGGCGCGCGGCGGACGGGCCGCGTCCCCCGCCCGTACCGGCCGCTCCCGTCCTGACAAGTCCGTCGCGCTCACCGCCCCCTTCTCCCCGTTCCGCGCCACCCGTTGCTCCAGGCCCGATTATGGAACAGACCATGACTCCGGCGAAGGTGCGTTGCAGGCCGTGCGGGTCCAACCCGACACGCTGCCCGCGGGTCGCGATATCGCCCCATCCGCCGCCCCCGAGCGCCTGGGCCGAATCCGGCACCGAACACATCGGTCGGGAGGGAGATGGGGCCATGCTCGGCCACGGGGCGAGGGCCGCGACCGGTTCCGCCGCTCATTGTCCGGACAGGGAACAGGTTTGCTTGACCGGATAGACCTGGCTAATATGGCCATAACAGGACAAGCAAGGGAGAAGCCCACGTGATTCGAGCAACGATCTCCGAAGTGAAGAATGGTCTGAGCGCCTATCTTCGCCGCGTCAGGTCGGGAGAATCGGTGCTGGTCCTGGATCGAAGGACCCCCGTCGCCCGGATCGTCCCCGTGGGGCGGGCGCTCGAACACGCCAGGCACGCGGACGACGTGGACGAGGACGCGAGGATTGAGCGACTGGAACGCGCGGGGGTCCTGTCGCGCCGGAGCTTCGAGAGCCCCCTGGAGGTGCTGGGTGAACCCTTTCGCCCGGGCGCCGGGATATTGGAGGCCCTGCTCGAAGAACGCTCGGAGGAACGCCGGGAAGGGCGCCGGTGAACTTCTGGGACACATCCGCCCTCGTCGCCCTCGGGGTTGACGAACCGCACCGGGAGCACGCACTCCGTGTCCTCGAGGGTGACGACCGGATGGCCGTGTGGTGGGGAACCACCGTCGAGTACGTCGCAGCCGTTTCGCGACGCGAACGCGAAGGCAACCTGACCACCGCCGAGGCGTCGGCGCTTCTCGCCGGCCTTCATGCGTTGTCGCGGACGTGGTACGAAGTCCAGCCCGACCGGCGGGTCAAGGAGCTTGCCCGGCGGCTGCTTCGGGTACACCCCCTTCGGGCCGCCGACGGCCTCCAGCTCGCGTCCGCGCTCGCCGCCGCCGAGGAAGTGCCGTCGAGCATCGGCTTCGTCTGCCTGGACGCGCGCCTGAACCAGGCGGCCTCTCGCGAGGGATTCGCGATCCTCCCGCCGTGACCCGGCGCGTATCCCGGCCGGTCCAGACTGCCGCTGCGACACCTCCGCGGGAATGGGCCGGGTGTCGGAAGACGCGGTCCGGGCGAAGCTCCGGACAATGGCCGAAGGGGCCCGCATCGCAAGCAACCGCGCGCGTGTTGACGCAAAGGTGGTAGTCGGCCCCACGGGCTGACCGGCGCCGTACCCCATTCCGAACTGCCGATCGTCGAACGGGCCGAAGGCACGATCGAGGACCACGAGGTCCCGGGCATGGCCCGCATGTCGCTCACGGACGCCCCCCGCATGGCCCGTCTACCGAGCTGGGTCCGTGCGCGCTGTCCCGCACGACCGGCCGCGGCTCAGGTCACCGGCGGTACGGGTACCTCCAGGCCGTCGGCGAGGTCCGTCAGGGTCTTCCAGACCTCGGCGGGGATGGGGATGCCTTCTCGGGAGCGTTTCTCGCGGGCGCGCGCCTCGAGGTCTCCGGGCACCAGCACCTGGTCGAAACCGGCGGCGGGCGGGACGGAGTTGACCTGGCGCTTGAGTTCGGCGGAGCGGCGGGCGAAGTCGGCCATCGGCTGGAACAGGTCGGCCCGGAAGACGATCATGGTGACGCCCTGGCGCCGCATGAGGGAGCCGCCAAGCTCGCCCTCCACGTGGCCGTCGGCGCCGGCGAGCACCCGACCGAGGAACTCGTCGGCGAGCATGAAGGCGTAGCCCTTGTGTTCGCCGAAGGCGATCATGCCTCCGCTCGTCGGGTAGCCGGACGGATCGGTGGTCGGGTTCCCCGCCTCGTCGACCAGGGAGCCCGCCGGCACCTGCTCGCCCTTGACCTGGGCGGTCCTCACCTTGGAGCCCGCGATCCGGGTCGTGGCGAAGTCCATGATCATCGGGGTCTCGTCGCCGGCGGGGACCCCGATCGCGATCGGGTTGGTGTGCAGGAGCGGCTCCCGGCCTCCGAACGGCACGGCGACGGGCACCTCGGCTCCGTAGCCGGAGGCCCACACGAGGGCGATCATGCCGTTCGCCACCGCCATTTCGGCGTACTCGCCCACCCTGCCGATGTGCATCGCCTTGACCAGGCTCACCGTCGCCACGTTCTGGTCGCGGGCCTTGGCGATGGCGACGTCCATGGCGTACTTGGCGACCACGTGGCCGAAGGTCCAGTTTCCGGAAACCAGGGCGGTCGTCGGGGTCTCGGTGACGACCTCCGGCCAGGCGGTCGGGACGAACATGCCTTCCCGGATCTCGTTCACGTACCGGGGCAGGTGGAAGACGCCGTGGGTGTCGACGCCACTCAGGTTCGACAGCACCAGGGCGTCGGCGACGCGGCTGGCGTTGCGGTCGTCGGCCCCGGCGGCGAGCAGGACGCGTCTCGTGAGATCGTGCAGATTGTCGGCGGTGATGGTCGGCATCGGTCGCTTGGCTCCCGTGGCTCGCGGTCAGGGTCGGTCGAGGCGTGGATCGCCAACGCACAGGATATCGGGAATCCCTGCATGAGTGATTCTCCGTTACGGGCTATAGTCCCGCCGCTCCGTGATCCGAGCCCAGCCACTCGCCCTGCTAGCGCGGAAATCTCACCAACTTCCTGCTGCGGACGCCGATCCATGAGTCTAATCCGCGGCCGGGAGGTAGATGCCCGAACCGACGACGACCTTCTGGTCCGAGTTCGGCGCATTGAAGCTCACGGCATATCCGAACTTGGGTGAGCCGGTTTCCTCGTCGCCCTGAATTTCCGGGTTGTCGTAGTAGTAGCGAAGAAACTTCCTGCCATCTCGCAGGGCGCCCTCGATCAGCAGCCTGGGGAAGGGCAGGCCGTTCGAGTCGACCCGGTCCATGTCGGTCGGCTTGCCTTCCCGATACTGCTCGGTGGCATGAAACAGGGTGATGCCCTTGCTGCCCACGAGCCAGAGATAGACCGACCCGGCCCTCCACGGCCCGCCCTCTTCGCGGAAGGTGTTTCTGACGGCAACAATGTCCCCCTGGTTGTTGGACTCGTAGGACCAGCGATACGCGGCGGCTGCGGCCTCGACGAAGGCGACCAGCGTTTCCTTGTCCACCACCTCGGCTGCCGTGACGTCCGGTTTCGGAAGGCCGAGGGTCGTCAGCGGTGCGGAGGACAGGTCCGCTGAGTATCCGCCGATCAGATATACGTCTATCTTGCCTGCCCCGGTCAGCAGTTTCGTGGTGTAGCTCGTCTTGAGCTCTCCGTCGACATAGTCGACGAACCCGCCGCCATTGTCGGCAGCCTCCATCATTCTCCTCACGACGGCCACGCCCCGATCGTCGCGCATGTCCAGGATGTTCTTGCCCTCGGCTGCCCGGTCGCGCGCATGGAGCCCGATGGAACCGTCGGCATGCACGAACACGAGGTAGGTTTCGCCGGCAACCCATGTCGATTGTTCCCGAACGGTCTCTCGAAGTGCGATCACATCGTTGTAGTCCGTGAGGCCTTCGATATGCGCCCTGGCGTCCTCGACGAACATCTTGAGGGTGGGCTTGTCGACAACCGAGTCGGCCGTCGTCTGCCCCACCGTCGCGGTGGGGGCAACAGCAAGCAGCAGCACCAGAACTCGTGCCGACCGGAGATCGGGCAGGCGTTTCGGAGCGACGGGGTTGGAATCACGCCAGTTGCGCATCGGTCTGCTTCTCCTCTAACGGTGGAACTTCGAGCGGCTCGGTCCGCGACCGCGCTCAATTCGCCGTTAATATTATATATTCTCATGATATCGCTATTATTGTACGGTTTTTATAATTTCATACGAATCCCATCTCGGACGAACAGTGGCCCTGTCGCGTCCACCAATCAGGTGGTTCTTCAGGCGATTTGAAATGGACCATATTGGAGGGAATTGGACAATGCATGTGTGTAGTGGAAAACTGTGCGCGCCATAAAATATTGGATAAATTCAAGAAACTGACGTCTTCGGAGATTGATGGGTGAGGACGGACGTTTGCGGAATTCGATTTCCTGGTTTTGACTCATCTGTAAAGATCGGGGGCCTTCCAGGAGTCCAGGGGACCTCGATGAAATACGGCTTCTCCATGGTGATGGGCGGCAGGGACGCCACCCCCGACACGTTCACCGCGATGGCCGCGCGCGCCGAAGCGCTGGAGCTCGATTCGCTGTGGTTCAGCTCGCACGTCGTGATCCCGCCGCAGGTGAAGTCCGGCTTCGCCCTCGTTCCCGGCCGGATGCATCCGCCGCACTGGCATGAAGGCTACTGGGAGCCCTTCACGGTGCTCTCGTTCCTCGCCGCACAGACGACGCGCATCACGCTCGGCACGAGCGTCACCGTGCTCCCGATGCACAACCCCTTCGAGGTCGCGAGGCACGTCGCGGAGGTGGACCAGCTCTCAAGGGGCCGGTTCATCTTCGGGATCGGAGTTGGCTGGTTCGAGGAGGAGTTCGAGGTCGTCGGTCAGAGCTTCAGCAACCGGGGGGCGCGCGCCGACGACGCCATCCGGCTCATGAAGAGGCTCTGGGCGGACGACCCCGTGTCGTACGAGGGCCGGTTCTACTCCTGCGAGAACGTCTCGTTCGGGCCGAAGCCCGTGCAACGCCCCCATCCGCCCCTCTGGGTTGCGGGGGGAAGCCCGGCCGCCATTCGCCGCGCCGCGCAGTTCGGTGATGCGTTCCACCCGGTGGAGGCGTCGCCCGAGGGGGTGGTCGAGACGCGCACGGAGCTCGACATCCAGTGCGAGAAGTTCGGCCGCGCGCCGGGCTCGGTGGAGATCGGCGTCAAGCTCCCGCTGACCTTTCGGGACGGGCCGGGCGGGTTCCCGACCGAGGGCACGCCCGGGCAGATCGCGGACGGCATCCAGCGCTACACCGAGGCCGGTGTGACGCACTTCACGTTCGACTACGTGCCGGAAAAGGTGGACGTCGCGCTCGACGTGATGGAACGCTTCGCCCAGGAGGTGCGTCCGCGGCTCGGGTGAGCGATCGGGCCGCGCACCCGGGCGCCGGAGGAAGTTCCGGGGGTGTGAGCGCCGCCCGCACCGACACGCCCGCCGGCCTTGCAATCGAGCCGCTCGACTCCCGCACCATGCCCGCGCCTTCCTCCACGCAGCGAGCGCGTTTCGGAGCCGTGGGAGCAATCCGAATCCGCTGCATGGCATCGGCCCCCGCGTGCGAGAATCGGCGCACCGATCGGGCGACGGTCCGAGACGGTCGAGATTCGATCGAGGTCTGACGACGATGACACAGCCTTTCGCGCTTGCCGCGTGCGCCGAGATGCTCTGGCTCGACAAGCCCATCGAATGGCGAGTCAGCCGCCTCGCCGAGCTTGGATTCGGCGTCGGCCTCTGGAACTGGCCGGCTCACGACCTGGATGCGCTGGAACGCACCGGCGCCGACTTCACGATCATCAACGGTTACCTTCGCGGGCGTCTCGCCGACGACGAGGGCGCGGAGGAGCTGCTCGCCACCGCCAGGGAGACCGCGGAAGTCGGCAAGCGTCTCGGCATTGCACGGCTCAATCTGCACGGAACCGGGCTGTACCCCGGCGGGATGCCGGTCGACCCGACCGAGACCGTCACCGGCGAGATGTGGCTCAAGGCCCGCGACACGCTCGAGCGGATCGCCGATCTCGGCGCGGAGCTGGGCGTGAACTTCACGCTCGAGAACCTGAACCCGACCGACCATCCCCGTTGTCCGTTCAGCTCCACTTCCGACGTGCTCGCGCTCGTCTCGTCGGTCGACAGGAGCGAGCTGCGGATCAATCTCGACCTCTATCACTCGCAGCTCGGCGAGGGCGACCTCATCGGATGGTGCCGCCGATGCCTGCCCTGGATCGGCGAGATCCAGGTGGCCGACGTCCCGGGCCGCTGCGAGCCCGGGACCGGCGAGATCAACTTTCCGGGCATCGCGCGTGCGCTGAACGACATGGACTACCGGGGCCCGGTCGCGATGGAGGCTTTCGCTTCCGGCGATTCCGAGGTGGCCCTGGAAGCATTCCGCGCCGCCTTCACAATCTGAGCCGGGCCGCCGCCCGCAGCACACATCGGCTCCGAGGATTCTGATTCCCAGCCGCTCTCGTGCCGCGTGACCCGGCCTGCTCAGGTTCAATCCCGTCTCGTGGTCGAGCGCGGGTTGCGACGCTCGACACGAGCACGATCGCCGCCCCGCGGAGGAACTGACGACATGAACGACCGACTTGGCGAGCTGCTGGCGTCCAACGACGTGCTCTACACCATCGTGTGCCGCGATGCGACCATGACGGATGTCGAGCTGCTCGCGCAGGCGGGCTGTCACATCGTCTGGCTGGACCTCGAGCACAGCGCCATGTCGACGACCGAGGCCCTCCGTCTCGGGCGCCTCGTCACCCATCTCGGAATGGTGCCTCTGGCGCGCGTGCTCGAGCTCAGCCGAACCCACGTTCAGCGCCTGCTCGACGGCGGCATTCAGGTGGTGTCGCTGCCCGACATCCGCAGCGTCGAGCAGGCGAGAGAGCTGGTTCGGCTGGGAAAGTACCCGCCGCTCGGCGGGCGCGGCGCATCCTCCAACTCGGCCGGCACCGGATTCACCCTCGGCTCCGACCCGGCGCACACGCTGCGCGAGGCCAACCGGGCGACCCACCTGATGGCCCTGTTCGAGAGCGACGAGGGCTTCGAGCAGCTCGACGCAATCGTGGCGGTCGACGGCATCGATCTCTTTGGCGTCGGGACGAACGACTGGTCGATCGGGCTCGGTCTGTTCGGGCCGGCGGCCCGGTCGTACCTCGCGCCGAAGATCGAACGCATCGTGACGACGGTCGCCAGGGCCGGCAAGACGATGGTGATGACGCCGTCGAGCCCCGAGCAGGCCCGCCACTACCGCGACCTCGGCGTGCGGATTTTCCAACTGGGAGTGGACGTGACCCTGAAGCGCCGCGCCCTGTTCGACGCCATCGGACCGTTCCAGGACACGTTCGGCGAATGACCGTCGCGGCCGGCGGACCTCGCGGCCGCGTGCGTTCGGCTCCCGGCCACCGCCGGCGCTTCACCAATCGGCCGCAGCCGGCATCCGTTATCGGTTAACGCGTTGAATTGCATAGAGTCATGCCCACGCGGCACCACGTTCGACGCGTTCGAGGAGCAGTTGCCGCGACCGATTCGGGTCCGGCGCCTCGTGGAGCAACATCGATTCGAGGCGCCGGGCAATCACCTTCGATACCCTCGGCGGCAACAGAACGATATCGAGGATCGCTGGCGCGGCGGCGGCAAAGATCGCAGCCCAGCGTTGTTCAGGCATCTTGTACGACGTGCATCGCAATCGTTCCTGCACGGCGTGGAGCAGCCGGCGACTGACGAGCAGCGTGATGACGGCCCCGAGCAACAAGGTTTCGACGATATGCGCTTTGCGAGTCGGCAGCTCGTTGAGCCGGTAGTGAGATTTCAATTCCTTGAAGATGAGCTCGATCTGCCAGCGTGCCGCGTAGGTCTGAGCGACGCTGGGTGCGTCGAGCGATTCGGGGTCGATGTTGGTGAGGTAGAACCGATATTCGCTGCTCTCGGGCAGTCGCACCGCAACCAGGCGCAGACGTCGCCGAGCGGTGCGGCGGATGCCGCCATACACGCGACGCTTGAACGCCACCTCGACTTCGACGTCGAGGACGTCTCGGTTCAACCGCCCGGCCACCTCCTTGAGCCTCTTGCCCACAAGCTCGATGCAACGTCCGCGCCACTGACGGTGCGTGGCCACGATGCACGGGTCGGCATTGGCGGCCAGACGGGTGATGAAGTATCCGCCGTTTCTGTTAATCGCATCAAAGAGTTGGTAGCGAAAGTAGCCCAGGTCAAAGAGCAGCAACCGCCCCTCGACCCACGGCCCCATCTGCAGCGTGCGGTGGTCGTTCGCCCGCTCCCCGGTCACCTTGACCTTGTGCGCACCGGTTCCGCTCGCGCTCATCACCAGGTGCAGCTTCGCCGCCGCGGGGCTGGAGTTCTTCCGGGTGCCGGGAAACCGTCGCGCCAACAACCGGTGCAGCTTCACCACCGTCGCATCGGCGACCAGCACGTCACGGAATCCTTCGAGTACGCCGGCGTAGCGGCCCTCGCTCGCAGCGAGCTTCCTCATCAGCTCGCGCAGCACCGCCCGAAACATCCGGGCCAGTTCGGTGCTGAATCGGTCGTAGAACGACGAGGGCACCAACGATTTGCCCGTCACGCGTTCGTAGGTGCGTCGAAGACCGGCCAGCGTGCGCTCGCGTCCGGTTCCGAATCCCAGCAGCACCGTCCACAGCATCGCGCTCGCGTCGACCTTTCGTCGTCGGCGAATAGCCCCGCTTTCGTGGGCCAGACGCTCGATCTCCGCCTTCGGCAACAACGTGGTCAATGTCTGTCGAATGCCAATACACTTGTGTCGGGCCACGGCCATCCCCCTGATCAATTGAACCCGGAAAGACACAGGCCGTTCGGGCAGGCGGCCTCGTGTTTGTCGGCGGCCAGATGTCGCTGAACGAAAACGGACAGGTGGTGGGAGACGACATGGCCACCCAGGCCGCAATCGCGTTCGTCGCCCTGGCACGCGTGCTGGCCGACGCGGGCTTAGAGGCGGCCCGACGGTGTTGCTGCCGTTTGTATAGCGGGTTCTTCTACGCCGGATAGGCCGCCAGCCCGTCCGTTGAGGCACGGGCGATCGCCCCAACATGTAGCAGCGCGCCGTCGATGACCGGATAGCCCGGGTCGCGATCCTCGAAGGCGAGGAACAGGTCGGTGCCGGCGAGCAGCACCGCTTCCGCGCCCTGTC
>MKWU01001198.1_pt1 | contig 46481 bp, 43 predicted proteins | sample 809101 | NCBI WGS metagenome assembly MKWU01 (sample SAMN05860141, study PRJNA318959) | sponge metagenome | host: Aplysina aerophoba | place: Slovenia: Piran, Adriatic Sea, Gulf of Piran | collected 2013-05-07 | reverse complement strand
CCGTGTCGATCCGGAGACCGGGAAGGCGGCGACGCTGGGCAGAAGCAAGCTCCGGCTGTCGCGCTGGGCCGAGGGCTACGAGCGGGAGCAGGGCCGGATCCGGTGCGAGAGGCGGGGGAGGGACAAACAGCGGGGGGGGGGGGGGGGGGGTCAGGAACAACGAGCGGCGGCGGGCGGGCGAGCAGGTGTTTCGCCCCACAGCGGACCGGCCGCGCCACTGGGCGCGCGTCCGCCGCGAGGGGATGCAGCCCGGGCGGGCGCGGCGGGCGAGGAAGCCGCGCCGCGAGGATCAAGTCGACATGGAGGCATGGCGGCGCCTTGAGGCGGAGGCTTGGGAGACGGTCGCGGACGGGCGCGAGTCGGGCTTCCGGCACCTGGAGACCCGGGCGCGGAAGGAATGGGCCGAGCTGCACAGGCGGCAAGAAGAAATGCGGCAGAGGCTCGACCGGGAGAGCCGCACCGTGCTCGGGCGGCTCCGGATCTGGCGGACCGAGCGCTCGTTGCGGGAACTGGTCGGTGCGGTCCGGGGCCGGGAAGATCTGGTCGAGGGCTGGCGCGAGGATCTCGTCCGGAACCATCGGGACGAGCGGGCCGAGTTGGGCAAGGCACACGGCGAGAGAGCCCGGGAGATCGAGCGCGGTTGGCACAAGTTCTATCGAAGCAGGCTGGTGGAAGCGGAGCGGCGCGCATGGGCAGTGCGGGAGAGCATGAGGGAGCGCCAAGAGACGAGGGAGCGGGAGAGCGGCCCGAGCATCGTCATCCCCGTTCCCCGGCCTCGCCGGCCCAGAGGCCCCGAGCGTGGCGGGGGAGGGTTCGAGCGATGAGCGCCCTGCCTTCCCGGCATCGCTACGCAGATCGTGCGGAAGCCACTGATCCGGGAGTGGTTTCGGCAAATCTACGGGCTTCAGGATCGCCCAGGAGCGACGATCACCGACCTCCGAGGGGTACGGGTCGGGTGAGAATCGCCTTCGAGCACACCCGCGACGAGGAACCGGGGGATCCCGAAGACCGCGATGGCGTCACCGGCGCGGAAACCCGGGGGGTCACAGGGGAGCGGAGCGCTCCCCTTGCCAGTCCGCGACGTTGGAATTCGGGTTGTACGCCCGCCCGGCTGGCTCCCGGCGTGTGACCTGCCGGGAGCAGGCTACCCCCCGCGGCCACACTCCGCGTGTCTCCCGGAGCAGCCGGCGAGGGGCTCTGCCACTTCGAACCCCCTGAGGCCCCGCGATGCGGGCGTCTTGGCGCGGGCGTGTCTCTGGTCAGGCGCCGGTCGGCAACTCAATCCCATTCGGGCAACCTCTTCCGGGCGGCGGTGCAATGCTAACAGGCCGTGGAACAAAGGGGTAGCTTAGAGGCCGGGCTGGGGAGATGGCTGCTGCGGGTCTTGAGGGTTGCAGAGCCGAGAATCCGGTTGAGAGGGCCGAGACCGGGGAGGTGCCCGAGGGCGGAGCCGAGGTGCCGAGCGAGGGCTGCGGGCGCCCCGGCGAGGCCCTGGAGGCCGCGCGGGGTGCCGAGGCTGCGCATCAGAAGCCCGAGGTTGAAGGCGGCGGCCTGAATCAGGATCCGTTTTCGGATGTCCTCCCGGCCGCGAACGTGGACGCGGCGGAGTCCTCCCGTCTCCAGCATGTGCGCGAAGCCCCGCTCCAGCTTCTCGCCCCTCTGGCGCAGCAGTCTCTTCCCCCTGTCCCCCCGGATCCGCCGGCGGTTGGCGTAGGTCGGCTTCTGGGCGTCCCGGTTCCGCTGCCAGTTGCGCCGTCCCCGGTCGGGCTAGCTCACGTAGCTCCGCAATCCCCGGTACCTCACCCCCGTCATCGTCTTGTTCGAGTGGTATCCCTTGTCCGCCACCACTTCCTGCGGTTTCCGCCTCCGCCGCCGCCAACCGCCGCTCCGCCTCGTCCGGCGTCACCGGCAGCGAGGCCGTGTCCCCGCCGTCCATCGACTACACCGTCACCGCGCACACCGCCCCGGTCGCCAGATCGACCGCCTGCTCGAACTTGTGCGCCATGCGGGTGCTGCCGTCCTTCATCTTCGCGATCCGCGCCTCCGGATCGTGCGGATGAACCCAGTCCTTGTTCGAGGTCAGTGCTGCTCGCGGTCGCAGGCCGCAAGCTTTATTTTACCGGTAGCTCAAATCGAGTTGAGGATGGTCTGTTCAGACGGCTCGAGCTCCGGGCCAAAGACCCCGGACTCCGACCGGCCCTCACAAGCTCGACCATCCGCTCCTTGTACTCGGCCGGATACCGCCCTCGTCTTCTCCTCCATGACTCACCTCCTTGGTTGGACCCAATGGAAAGGTGCCCGTCACAGCGGGGCAACTCCAGCCGGGCCAAAGGCGTCGGGTCGCCCTCGGACTCTTGCCCTCAGCGACGGTGACCTGCGCTTTTCCGCACACGCAACTTGCGGAGCGCGTAGCGCACAGCCTCCACAACGCCACCCGCCACCACTGCCAAGACAGCCACGCTGAAGGGCAACGCGATTCCGGCTTGGATGTCCGCCAGCATCGGGGCTTCAATAAAGACCGTCGCGAGATTCACTAGCACCCCCGTCCCCCATGCCGCCAAGGCGATGGTCCAAAACAGGCTACGGGCAGACCGGCCTTTCAATTTCACGAGCGGGGTTTCCGAGGCGTCCGGTTGAGAAACATGAGGCCAACAACGCACCCCAGTATCACCCACTCGGGCCGAAGGCCAAGAGCGCTAGGGCCAATCCCCAACGCAGCCAGTGCAAGCCCTAGACCAACCGCCCAATAGCGTTTGACTAGTGGTCGTCCCAATTCCAGCATCCCACCTGGCACCCACAGCCGAGGTCAATTCCCTCAATGATTTCTTGAATCTCTTCACAATCCAAGTTCTTGATTTCATCCCACAGGTCCTTGATCTTTTCCCATATCGCGCTGCCCAGAATAATCTCCAAGAGTTTCTTCCAGAACGGGTTTCGCGCGCTGACATCGCCCCCGCCGCTTCTGGTTCGCGTTTGCGCCGTCAATTCCGCCGACGTGGTTCCGTCGGTTACGGCATCCAGCGCCGGGGCGGCAACGGGTGCGAACGCGGATGCCGCGACGGTGAGCCCCAGTGCGAGCAGGCAGGACGTGGCAGTCGTCCGGAGTAGGGTCGAAAGTGGCGAGTTCTTCACTTGGCGGCCTTCTCCTTTGGGGGAGTGGAGACTTGAGGAACAGGTGCGGCTCGAAATGGAGCCGGATTCCACCTCTTGAGAGAGTAACTGGTTCAGCCATTTCTCGCAATATCCTCTATAGTGTCTGTCGGGAGCAAATAGAATATCCGGTTTTCGGAGCACATGACATGTCCGCTTTGGGGCTCTGCCGTCCAACGAGGCGAGCGGAGCGAGCCGAGGAGGGCGGCGGAACGCCTCATGCCGCTGCTCCGGCCCGGTCCAGCAGCCTCCCCTTCGCATCGTAGCGCCCCGGCTTCCGGGTCCCGTGGAGGACGGCCATGGCGCCGTGCTCGTACTCGTAGATCATCACTCTGGCCCGCACGTAGTGGCACCGGTGGGGCTGCGGCGGAATCTGCAGCGTCCTGCCCTTGTATGAGACGCAGTTGTCGTTGCCGACCGTCCGCTCCGTCTTCAGGCAGAGGATGTCCGGAAGCTTCGCCTTCATCGACGGCCAGGGGCGAGAACGCGCGCTCCGGCTCCTTCGGCTCCACTGTGAACGCCGCGTCGAAGCGTGGCCAGAAGTCCTTCAGGAACTCGTTCGCGGCAGTACGCGGCGATCATCCCGATCCCCAGCTCCGCCATCGCTCGCCCGAACTGCGTCGGGTTGTCCTTGTACACCTTCCCACCCGCCTCCGGCGTGTGCCAGTAGTGCGAGCCGCGGTCCGTGTACAGACTGTCGAACAGCCCCTTCGCCTCCACCCTGCAGTTGCGAGCGCTGGAACCTCACTCCCGTCGAAGAGCGCTGGGAGGCGGTCGAGACCTGCGAAGGGATCTTCCGCGCGACGCGGATCCGCACTTCCACAGAGAATAATCGGCTTGGCCCGGCACAGCGAAGGTTTAGAGCTGGTCCGCATCGGCGAGCCCCTCCCTCCCAAGTTCGCTGCCTGGCGCTACAGCGACCAATTCCGCGGTCGGCGTCGGCGCTGGATCGCGGTCGGGTCGGCGGGCGTCGTGGCGAATGTCGCTACCTCGACGACCATCAATCTGGCGACTGGCGGGTTGATCGGGGCAGCCGGGGCAACTGCACTGGGCGGTGCGTTGGCGGGGTGGCCTTGGCGATGGTGATGGGATTGCTGAACAGGCAGGCCAATGTAGCGCAGTTCCGGCGCTCCGACGGCACGCCCTACATGCTCACACGGGATCAGGCCACCCAACTTCGCCAGGATACGAGCCGACGACGACGAGCCCGGCTTTCGCATCGAGATCCACATGGGGCCGCTCTTGGAAAGACCCGGACTCGTTCGAGAGCGACGATGCCGCGGGGGCCATCAATGCTGTCCTTCCCCTGGTCAATGGGGGGGCAGGCGCAACGGCTCACCATCCGGGAAGCGGTCTCCCGGATCGAATCCCACGGCGACCCGCATCGGTTCATTGCCGATTCCACCGGGCGAGGGTCCGCAACAACTGCGCGCGAACTCCCAACGCCGAAGCCAACGCGGCTCGTATTGGAGATGGCCCTTCACGAAGATCAAGAGCGCCGCGCTCTCGAAGGCGAGCTGTGGCGGTTGGAGCAGGCATGGAAAGAGGCCGAGGAGATCGCAGCCATCTCGGACAGCCTCCTGCTTCCCGCAGGGACGGACGCCTCGTTCAATCGGTATGGAGAGGATGGATGGTGTGTCGCCGCTGCGAGCACTGGAACCTCACTCCGCTGGAGGAACGCTGGGAGGCGGTGGAGGCGTGAGAGAAACTCTTCCGTAGCACGAGACTCCGCACTTCCACCGATAACATCGGGACTGGCGCGACATCCGGACGGGCCGGAACTGGTTCGGATCGGCAAGCCGTTGCGGCCGGAGTTTGCGGCGTGGCGGTACGGAGACCAGTTCGGCAGGCGGAGCGACGGGGATGGTTCTCTTGGCCAGCGTCGCCGGGCTGGCGACGGCAGGGGGCATCGCGGCTGGCGGAATGCTGATCGGTTTCGCAGGCGAGTCGTTCGCCTTCGTGGCCCAGCTTCTGTACAATGTTTCGATTACTCACGCCCGGATCCGTTTTCGCACTTCCGATGGGCAGCTGAGGTCGTTGAAGCGCGGCGAGGTATTGATGGCGACGCGAATCGAGCCTGCGGACGACGAGGTCGGGTCCCGTTTGCAAACCCAAACCGGAGTCAAGGTGTCGGGCCACGGGGAATGGTCGGAGGGGGAGGATGCTCGGCGTGCGCTGGCCGCCATCATCCCATGCTACAACATCATGGGTGGACGAAAGCGTACGGTGGAGGCGGCGGTGTCCGAGATCGAGTCGCTTGGGCGTCCCAAGCGATTCCTGCTGGATCCCGTCGCGCGGGGAGAGGACTACACTCGAAACGGCGTTTCCGGGTGCGTCAGCGAGATGCCGAAGCCGACCAGGTGGGTTGACGGTCATCGAACCTCATTGGCTTCCCAACATGCGGCCGGCGTGGCGGACACGCCACTCCCCGACGCCACGTCTGTGCTTCGGACCTCAAGATACGCGGCGCTGGGCCTCGGAGCGGATGGTTTGGGCTTCATCCCTCACTCTTCAGAACTCTCGGAGTTCAACCTCGTTTCTGGGGTTGCAATCGCCTTTGCGAGGACGATAGAATGTCCTCTCTTCATCGGAACTCCACTGAAAGGAAGATGCATGAGACACATCACGTTTGCGGTCTGCTCACTCGGCGTCTTCGCCCTAACGGCGTGGACAGCACAGGACGAGTACACCAACCCCGTGAGTTGTCGCTACGCGGGAGGCACTTGGGTCTATGTCGCGGAAACCAGCGAGTACGTCTGTGCCCAGCGCCTGTCCAGCAACTTCAGGACACAGCTTCTCCAGTCCATCGCAGACATGACCTTGGACGCCAGCGCGCCAGAGTATTGCCAAGACATCATGGACCATCTCACCGACGAGCTTGCAGCGCAGGTCCGGGGAGGCGCGGTGATGGGATTCTACACGAGCGGCACCACTGGAGGCTTCCACAACCCGCGCTACGACAGGAACAGAAGCAGCATGCACTACAGCTTCAATCGCCGTGATTGGCACACGTTCGGACCGATCAGTATGTTCCACGAAGCTGCGCACCACGAGGGGTACGAGCACAGAGGAAACCCCGGAACATATACCGTCACCGAAGAATGTCTGAATCTCTAGGAGAGGGGATACGCGTCATGAAGAAAGCGCTGATGGCGACGCTGTTGATCGTCGCTTGCAACGACATTGAGGCGCCCGAAAGCGCCCAGCCAGACCCCGAAGCCGTCCCCCAGATCGCGCTTGAGGTCGCCCTTAGGACCATCGTTGAAAGGCCCGATGAGCTGGCCGGTGTGTTCCTTGAAACCGCAGAGCCGGGGGAATCTCTCACCATCGGCGATGTGGTTGTTCCCTATTTGAGCAAAGAACAAGAATCCGCTTCGTTCCGTTCCGCCGGGGTGGTCGAGGCGGCGGTGGACGGCAGGCTCATCACCATGAAGGTGTACCAGCGCGACGTGTACCGGAGCCGGAAGTTCGGAGTGGACATCATCGGCGTCGAGGAGAGCGAGGTCGTTATGGAAAGAGAGGGCAGGGATTGGGTCGTGAAGTCCGTAGAGCCTGCGCACTACTGGCATCATTACAGGGAGATTCCGGGCGTACCCATGCGGCTGCCCGGGGCTTCCGACAACTGACCGGCTTGAAGTCGATCCGGTCAGCACTCCTCGCGTGTAGTGTTCCAGCCATATCCAGAAAGGTAGGTACAGGGCCACTGGTGGCATCTTGCCGAATGATCGGTGCATGCGAGCCGACAAGGCGTCTCTCTGGAGGGGTACGTTCGTTCGACGATGACCGGTCGGTCGATCCGTCAAGAGATCCCGCCATCTCGACACGATTCCCCCGCGATTTCAATACGGTGGAGTTAGTGGGAGGCTGTCGGCAAGAAACGCAGATCGTGCAGTCCTGTAAGATTTTAGACAATTTCTTGCGTGCGCCGTGGAAAGGCGCGCGTTCCTAGTGGGTGCGAATCCCGCCCGGCAACTGTCGCTCCAGCCGGTAGCAGCCAGAGCGGTGCATGGAGGTAACGACATGAGCTGGAGCACTCCGGCAGAAGGGCCTTGCACGATACGCGATACCCTAAACGGGCACGAAGCCGGAAACGGCGGAGACGGCCAAGGGGGGAGCTAAGTCGGTAGGAGGCCGAGCGACCACGCGGGCCGAAACGTGAAGTGAACGCCGAGCAGGCCTCGAAACATCAAATGCGGGAGCCGACCCTCCGCAAGAAAGGGGAAGGCCGCCGACTGGCCGGAAAGAGAGCGACGGGACACAACCGGGCTGGTTTCCGCCGGGGTAGTGGCGTCGGCACGTGTGGAGGATGGAATGCGTGGCAACACGGGAAGCCCGGCCGGTGCCGTGCACGCGGCAACCGGAACCCCGCGAGGGGCAGGCCGGGCCGGCAGGGTGGCGGATGGGCCAGTAGTACTGAAGACGCGGGGTAATGCCCGCCGAGGGAAGGGGCCCTGAGTTGGGAACGGTACGGAAAGGAGGCAGAGACTTGATGCGCTCCAGATTCCTGCTCCGCTTGCGTGAAGGGCGTGTACCCCTCCACCGGAGTCAGCCTTCCAGCAAAACGCGATTCTCGGACGCCGACTGGCAAAACGGTCCGAGACAAGGCATTCGACCATGCTTGGGAGTCCCGCCAATTGACTCTGGTTTTCCCGTTTTCGCGGCACGGTCCAGCAGGGTTCAGTACAACGGCAAGAGTGGCAGATCGTGCAGTCCCAGTTAGACTTACGTTATCTCCTGCCGTGATTATGACCTCAGGTGATCCGCCGAGCAGGCCTATTGGTATCAGTATGAGTGGCATTTCCCGCAGCACGTCTTCAAGTGGTACCTGGAAGAGACGCTGTATGTCGGCTCTTTCGCCCTCAGCGGCGGCGTCAAGAAGTTCCACATCAACGTCTCGCGCGAGGACCAGTTCGGCGTCGATCGAGCGCTCGACGTCGACTCCGACTCAGGGCTGCTCTTCTCCGGCGGTGTCACCTGGGAGACGCCGGTCCAGGGCCTCGACGTCTTCGCAGGCTATGCCCAGAACTTCAAGGCGATCAGCAGCACGCTGCTCGAGGTCCCGGGCCGGAGCCTGGATCTGCTCGAGCCCGAGACGGCCTCCAACGTCGATGTCGGGGTGCAGTATGCCGGGGAGCGACTCGCGTTCAGTGCCGCCTGGTATTCCATCGACTTCCAGAACCGGATCTTCTACCTCGGCCCGCAGACGCCCGCCGGTCCCAACTACCTCGTTCCGGGGGGCGGCGCCTACTTCAACGCAGGCGGCATCGAGACCAGCGGCGTCGAGGTCGCCGCGACGGTGCCGCTGTCCGAACGAACCTCGTTCTACACGGCGCTCACCTTCAACAACTCGGATTACCTGGGGACCGGTGATCCGCTCGTCGACGAGAACCAGGGCATCGTGGCCGGGACCGACGTGACCGGCGTGCCGAGTCGGCTGTGGGTCATCTCGCTCGACCGGAGCGGACCACTGGGCGGAGGAATGTCCGCCAAGTACACGTCATCGCGGCGCGTGAGTCTGACCGCGGACTGGCACACGGACGCCTACTGGATCGTGGACGCCTACGTCACGTTGCGGGGCGAGGCCCTGAGCGACCTCCTGCGCTCGACGGAGTTCTCGCTGGTGGCGAACAACCTGGGCGACGCCGCATACCTGTCGGCGATCACCGAGAACGCGGCCTGGCTGGGCGCGCCACGGACGGTATCGATGAGCGCGACAGTGTCGTTCTGAGGGGCTGGCTTCCGTTTCGGGGGGCCGCGTCCGTTCCGAGGGGACTGGCTTCCGTTTCGGGGGGCCGGCTTCCGTTCCGAGGGGCTGGGGCTACCGTTCCGAGTGGCCGGCTACCGTTCCGAGTGGCCGGCTTCCGTTTCGGGGGGCCGCGTCTCCGTTCCGAGGGGCTGGGGCTACCGTTCCGAGTGGCCGGTTTCCCTTTCGGGGGGCCGGCTGATCTCGGCCGGGTCAGCACCCTCGGCGCCATTCCGCATTTGCGCGTCCCATCTTGACATTGGCAGGTCTGGATTTCGGCCGCTGCGTGGAATCGGAAACTAGGTGACTCGATTTCGCATTTGCGCGTCCCGTTTTGCCATTGACAGGTTTCGAACCCGCCTTTCTGCAGTATCCAATATTCCGCGTTCCATAGTCCGCCAGGGGCTCTGACCGGCCCTCTGGGGGCGTTCGCGGGCAGCGTCCTTCTGCGATGGCCTCCAGGTCCCGCGTCGGCCGCTACAGGCCATCCTGAGAGGCCGTTTTCAGTGGCGTTATATTTACAGGTAAGTCATCAACAATGAACCATATTTGTGGAAGACCGATGATCGCACCTGCAGACTATGGCTGCGCCACGCGCGAAGCGCCCTCTTCCAAAGAGGACGACGAACTCCGGAAGCTCGGCGAACGCATCGCGGAGCTGGCGGCCCGCATCAACTCCGCAGAAGCGCGGATGATGAAACTCATCGCCGAATTCGACCGCCGGGGCGGCTGGAAGGACGGCGGCTTCTCGTCCTGCGCCGAATGGCTGGCGTGGCGGCTCGGCATGACCATCGGCCCGGCTCGTGAGCGCGTCCGGACGGCCCGTGCGCTGGAAAACCTGCCGGAGACGGCGGATGCCCTGGCGGCCGGCAGCATCTCGTACACCAAGGTGCGGGCGCTTACCCGGGTTGCGACCCCCGAGCGCGAGGCGGAACTGCTGGAGTTCGCACGCGCGGCCTCGGCGGCGAGGCTGGAGCAGAGGGTGCGCATGTGGAAGAAGCTGTCCCGCGACGAAGAGTTGACCGCGGAGGAGGCCCGCCATCGCAGCCGAACCTTCTCGGTGTTCGTGGACGGCGACGGGATGTACGTGGTGAAGGGCCGGCTCGAGCCGGAGGTCGGGGCGGTGCTCATGCGGGCGGTGGAGGCCGCATCCGATGCGCTCTTCCGGCGTGAGGGCGATGCGGGTGCGGGTCGTCACAAAGGCGACTCGGGTGACGGTCGTCACGAGGACGATGCGGGTGCGGGTCGTCGCGCCGGTGACGGCAATCCGCGCTCCGAACCGAAGCAGCGCCGGGCGGATGCGGTGGGTCTGCTGGCGGAGCGGGCGCTCGCGGCGGGGTTCGGAGCTGATGGGTGCAATGAGGAGCGGCAGACTCACCCTCATGAGGAGCCGCAGACTCACCTCCGCGGGGAACCGGCGTCCCGATCCGACACCGAGATGCCGGCCCAACCCCGGGCCGAGTCCGGGACACGCGTCGAGTCCGGCACCCGGGCCGAGCGCTACCAGGTCATGATTCATTGCGATGCCGCGACTCTCGCGGAGGAAGGTGAGCCCGGGCGCTCCGATCTGGACGGGATCCGCGTTGCCGCGGAAACGTCGCGGCGCATGGCGTGCGATGCCGCGGTGGTCGCGATGGTCCACGCGAAGAACGGCTCGGTGCTGAACGTGGGCCGCAGGACGCGCACGATTCCGCCCCACATCCGGCGGGCGCTGGAGGAACGCGACCGCGGATGCCGCTTTCCAGGGTGCGGCTGCAGGTTCACCGAGGCCCATCACGTGAAACACTGGGCCGACGGCGGTGAGACGAGCCTCGGGAACACCCTGTTACTCTGCCGGAGGCACCACCGGGCCGTCCACGAGGGGCGAGTGAAGGTGTCCGTGAACGGGGACGGAACCGTGCTCTTCTTCACGCCGAAGGGGAGAATGCTTGTCGACGCGCCGACGAGGCCCAAAGCGGCTCGTGGCCGCGCGAGAAGAGAGATGATCGCCCGGAACACCCGGCCCGGGGGTGGCCTCGCCGGCGAGTCAGCCTCGGGCCCGCTGCTCCCGGTCCCATCGGTTCATGGTGCCGCCCCGGACGAGACCGCGGCCTCGCCCCTACCGCCGGTCCCATCGGTGTATCGGGGCGCCCCTGGGAAGGGCGATGGCATCACGCTCTCGAACGGAGCTGCGCTTTACCGCGATTCGGAGATCCCATGGGAGATCGAGGCCGCCGCGCGAGAGGCCATGGAGGAGTCTCCGTAAGGTGCCGTGGCATGCCGCGCGCGCGTTGCGTACCTGCGGCCCTGGTCGCATAATGACAGACTGGTATCCCGTTTCGTCGGGTACGCATCAGTACGCACCAGGATTTGTCAGGGCACGCACCAGGAGTCGACGGAGTCCGCGCGATGAGGCCCATCTTCAGCCTCGCCCCCTCAATGTTGTCGGGCGCGCTCCTGCCCTTCCGCGGGCCGGGCGCGCTGCTGCTCTCCATGCTGGGCGCGGTGCTGTTGGCCGGCCTGGGCGCGCTGCTGCCTGCCGGTCCCGCCTCCGCGCAGACCCCCGAAGAGTTCTTCGAGACCCGGGTGCGTCCGGTGCTCGCCGAGAGCTGCATGGACTGCCACGGGCGACTCCGCCGCGGGAATCTGCGCCTCAACTCCAGGGAGGCGATGCTGCGCGGGGGCGACTCCGGTCCGGCGATCATCCCCGGGGATCCGTCCGGGAGCCTGCTCATCCAGACGGTGCGCCACCAGATCGAGGGGCAGGAGATGCCTCGCGACGAAGATCCGCTCACACCGCAGCAGATCGAGGGGCTCATCGAGTGGATTCGCATGGATGCGCCCTGGCCAGCGGTGGCGGAAGGCGCTGAAGGGACGGGAGGCGCGGCGGGAGCCGCGGGGGGGCTTCTCGCCCTCGCCGACGAGGGACTCTCGCCCGGGGCCCGCCTCTTCGTCGACAAGGTGCGGCCGGTTCTCGAGCGCAGCTGCTTCTCGTGCCACACCGACGACGAACGGAGCGGTCTCCGGCTCGATTCCCGCGAGCGGATGCTCCAGGGGGGCAGCCGCGGCCCCGCGATCATCCCGGGGAACGCGGAAGAGAGCCTCATCATCGCCGCGCTCCGGCATGTGGACGATGATCTGCAGATGCCGCGCAACGCGGACCAGCTCCCCGAAGCCGAAATCGAGGGCTTCATCGACTGGATCCAGGCCGGCGCGGAGTGGGCCGAGATCACCGCGCCGCTGGCGATCCCGAGGCGGGGGGTCACGGCCGAGGAGCGCAACTTCTGGTCGTTCCGGCCGCTGGCCGATCCCGCCGTCCCCGAGGCCGCCGCCGCCGCACCCGACCCCAACCGCGCCGTATCCGGCCCCGCCGGACCCGACCTCGACGCCGCCGTTGCCGCACCCGACCCCGCCGCCGCACCGGAGCCGAACCACGCCGCCGCCGCCGCCGCACCCGCCCCCGCCGACCGGGCCCACGACGACATCGACCGTTTCGTGCTCGCGAAGCTCGACGAGCAGGGACTCGAGCCGCTCGGGGCGGCCGATCGCCGACAGCTCCTCCGGCGCGCCACCTTCGACCTGACCGGCCTGCCCCCGACTCCCGATGAGGCCGAGGCTTTCGTCAACGACACCTCGGCGGACGCCTTCGAGAAGGTCGTCGAGCGGCTGCTGGCCTCCCCCCACTACGGCGAGCGCTGGGGGCGGCACTGGCTGGACGTGGCCCGCTTCGGCGAAGACGACACCCGCGGGCTGGCGCCGGGCGGTTCGGGACGCGAGCGGTATCCCAACGCCTACATCCAGCGCGACTGGGTGGTGGAGGCCTTCAACCGCGACATGCCCTACGACCTCTTCGTCAAGGCGCAGATCGCCGGGGACCTGCTGGAGGAGGCCGAACGCGAGCGCGCCATCCCCGCCCTGGGCTTCCTGGGCGGCGGCCCCTGGTACTACGACATCGCCGATCCCGCGGTGGCGCGCGCGGACGAGAGGCACGACCGCGTCGACGTGACCACGCGCGGCTTCCTGGGCCTCACCGTGGGTTGCGCCCGCTGCCACGACCACAAGTACGACCCGATCGGCACGCACGACTACTACGCGCTCGCCGGCATCTTCAACAATGCCAACTATCACGAGTATCCGATCGCGGAAGAGGACGAAGCCGAGGCCTACGAGAAGGAAAAGGAGTTCATCGACGGCCTCAGGAAGAGTCTGAACGAGTACCTGAGCACCGAGGGCGACCAGCTGGCACGCGTCCTCTCGCTCCAGGTGTCGCGCTACATGATGGCCGCGTGGCAGGTCACCGGCAGGCCGCAGCTTCCGCCCGAGCAGGCCGCGTCGCAGGCCAAGGTCGACCTCGAAACGCTGCAGCGCTGGATCCGCTTCCTGGGCAAGGAGCCGAAGCACTACCCGTACCTCATCGACTGGCAGGAGATGATCGCGCGCGGGGACGCCGAGGAGGAGGAAGCCCGGGGGCTGGCCGACGCCTTCCAGCGCCTGGTGCTCGAGGTGGTCGCGGAGCAGGAGAAGCTGGAGGAGCGCAACGGCCGCATCATCGCCAAGGGCACGCCGCTCGAGGAAGTGAAGTCGACGCCGATGCCCAACGGCTTCGAGAGCTTCTTCGACCAGCACCAGCTCGAGCTCGAGACCATGGAGCGGGAGCGCTTCAACCTCTACTCGGACATCTTCCGCAGCGACCTCGACAACGAGCTGGACACCTTCTTCCCGGCGCCGGGGCTGTTCCGGTTCCGCGGATGGGGGCTGGAGCGGCAGCTCGGGCGCGTGGCGATGGACCACATCTCGGCCATGCGCGAGCGCATCGAGGAACTGGAGGAGGAGCTCCCGGACCTGCCCTTCGCGATGGGCGTGGCCGACAAGGAGCCCGAGGACCTGACCGACATCGCGCTGCACATCCGCGGCAGCCCCACGAACCTGGGCGAAGCGGTGCCACGCGGCTTTCTGACCGTGCTGGACGAGGAGGGCGCCGAGCCGTACACGGAGGGAAGCGGACGCCTGCAGCTCGCCGAGGCCATCGCCGGGCACCCGATCACCGCGCGCGTCGTCGTGAACCGCGTCTGGCGCTGGCACATGGGCACGGGCATCGTCGACACCCCCAGCAACTTCGGGACGATGGGCGAGCGGCCCACGAACCCCGAGCTGCTCGAGTACCTGGCTTCGCGCTTCGTCGAAGGCGGGATGTCGATCAAGCAGCTGCACCGCGACATCATGCTGTCAGCGACCTATCAGCGCGCGAGCGGCCAGCACGCGGGCAACGAGGAGATCGACGGGGCGAACCGCTACTACTGGCGCGCGGACCGGCGCCGGCTCGACGCGGAGAGCATCCGCGACGCAATCCTCTCCGTGTCCGGCGATCTGGACGCGACGGTGGGAGGCCCCTCGAAGAGCCTGCGCGACGAGGAGAACAACCGCCGCACCATCTACGGGGAGGTGAGCCGCTTCCAGGTCGACGAGTTCCTGCAGACCTTCGACTTCCCGAACCCGAGCCTGTCCGCGGAGCGCCGCTACACCACCAACGTGCCGGGCCAGAGCCTGTACTTCATGAACAGCCCCTTCGTGCGCAGGCAGGCGGAGCTGTTCGTGAAGAGGCTGCTGGAGGAGACGGCTGCCGAGGAGTTGGTTGCGGAGGATGGCGGGGACGGAAGCGGTGGCGTCGGCACCGGGAACGGAGCAGGCGGCAACGGCGGTTCAGCCAACGGGCTGGCTGGTGCCGGCAACGGGAACGGGGACCACGACAACGGCGCTGCAGAGGGCGCCGTGACCGACGGTATCTCCGTCGTTTTCCGCAATCGAGAGATGATCGAGGCCGCATATCCACTGCTCTACGCACGGGACGTCACCGAGGCCGAGATCGCGGCGGGCCTGGAGTTCCTGGAGGAACGCCGTGCCGCGTTCCTGGCGGAAGAGCTGGCGAAACTCGAAGATGAGTCCGGGGATGAAGCCGAAGCGGATGCCTCGGCGGAGGAGGCGAGGGCTGGAGAGGAGGCGAGAGCTGAAGGGGATGCGAGGGCTGGAGAGGAGGCGAGAGCTGAAGAGGATGCGAGGGCTGGAGAGGATGACGCCGCCGAGGAGGGCGCGGACCCCGAGCCCGACACACCCGAGTACCGAGCCTCCATGCAGGCGTGGGTCCAGTACGCGCGCGCCCTGTTCAGCGTCGCGGAATTCAGGTTTGTGGACTGATATGGCAGGTTTGTGGACTGATGTCTGACAACCATCACGGTGACCATCAGGGCTGCGGCATGATCCACGGGGAGCCGCGCACGCGGCGCGAGGCCCTGAAGACCATGGGCGCGGGCTTCGGCATGATGGCGTTCGCGAGCCTGATGGGGACGTCGATGCTCGAGGCCTCCAGCGGGCTCGTGTCGCCGATGGGCACGCCGCTGCCCAGGCCCGATTTCGAGCCGCGCGCGAAGAACGTCATCTTCCTGTTCATGAACGGGGGCGTCTCGCAGGTCGACACCTTCGATCCCAAGCCGGAGCTCGAGAAATATCACGGGCAGCCGCTGCCGACCGGCGAGATCAAGACCGAGCGGCGCACCGGCGCGCTCATGAAGTCGCCCTTCAGCTTCAAGCGCTACGGGGAGTCGGGGACCGCCGTCAGCGAGCTCTTCCCGCACGTGGGCGAGTGCGCGGACGACATCTGCGTGATCCGCTCGATGCACACCGAGATCCCGAATCACGAGCCCTCGCTGCTCATGATGAACACGGGGCACATCCAGCCGGGCCGGCCCTCGCTGGGCTCGTGGCTCACGTACGGGCTGGGGACCGAGAACCGGAACCTGCCCGGATTCGTGGTGCTTTGCCCGGATCAGCCCACCGTCGTGGGCCCGCCGCTGTGGAGCAACGCCTTCCTCCCGCCCATCCACCAGGGCACCTACATCTCCGACAAGGTGCCGAGGATCGAGGACGACTTCGACCCGGAGCGCCTCATCCCCAACATCCGCGGCGAGGACATGAACGGCGACGGCCAGCGCCGCGAGGTGGACCTGATCGAGAAGCTGAACCGGCTGCACATGCAGCGCCTGGAGGAGGAGGATCCGCAGATCGAGGGCGCGATCCAGGTGATGGAGACCGCCTACCGAATGCAGACCGAGGCCCCGGACGTGTTCGACATCCGCGGCGAAAGCGAGGCGACCCAGAAGCTGTACGGCCCGGGCAGCACCGCGCGCGGGTGCCTGATGGCGGTGCGGCTGATCGAGCGGGGCGTGCGCATCGTGCAGGTCTACTACGCGAAGGGCGATCCCTGGGATGCCCATACCGACATCTTCCAGCACCGCAAGAACGCCCGCGACTCCGACCAGCCCTTCGCCGCCGTGATCAAGGACCTCAAGTCACGGGGCCTGTTCGACGAGACCCTGGTGGTGTGCGGCACCGAGTTCGGGCGCACGCCCGTGCTTGAGACGGGGGGCGGGGGCGCGGGAGGCCGCGTGGTCAACGGCCGTGACCACAACCCGTTCGGCTTCAGCATCTGGCTGGCCGGCGGCGGCATCAAGGGCGGCATGACCTACGGCGCCACCGACGACTTCGGCTTCAAGGCCGTCGAGAACCCGGTCCACATCCACGACCTGCACGCGACCATCCTCTACCTGATGGGCATCGACCACGAGAAGCTGACCTACAACTACAGCGGTCGTGATTTTCGGCTGACGGACGTGGCCGGCGAGGTGATTCACGACATTATCGCGTGAACGGGGAGCCCTGATCGCGTGACCAGGAACTTCCTGCTGGCAACGGGGGCGGGCGCGGTCACGCTCTTCGTGGTGGGCGGCGTCTTCTACGGGTTCCTGGAAGACTTCTTCGCCAACGAGGTTTCGAGGGCGATGCCCGTCTGGTGGGCGCTGGGCCTGGCCGAACTCCTGTACGCGGCGGTCCTCACCCTCGTGCTGAGTTGGAGGGGTGTCATCAGCGGCTGGGAGGGGTTCCAGGCCGGGGCCGTGTTCGGGGCTCTGCTGGGCCTGGGCATGGCGCTGATGGGCTACGCCACGCTGGACGACGTTCAGACACTCGCCACGGTCGGCGGGCACACCCTGATCGGGGTTGTCAACAACGGGTCGGCCGGGGCGCTGATTGCGGTGGTGCTGAACAGGGGCGGAGGCTGAGGCCATCACCTGAAACGGCGGTTCCCGACCGCCGGCAGCCCGCAGTCGTTATCCGGCAATCGGGATGCGAACGGATCCGACGAGCGAGATGGTCCGGTTGCGGCCCTCCGGTGCCTCGTCGCTGGCGAAGATCTCGGTCAATCCCTCGGTGAACAGCACCGTGACGCCGAGGGGGCCGACGATGTAGCCGGCCCCCGCGGTGATCCCGATATCGGTGTTCGTGTCGATACGCATATCGTCGCAGCTCTGCTCCCTCGACAGGTCGACCCCCTCGACCGAGACGTCGATGGCCACGTTGCATCGCCTGTCCCGCGCAACGCTCGCGCCGGCGAGGAAATGGAAGTCGCCGCCGATCTCGAGCAGACCGCGCAGCACGAGATAGTCGATCTCGATGTTCAACTGACCGGTCGCATCGCCTTCGCTGAGCTCCGCCCCGGCGCCCTTCTCGATGTAGCCGGCTTCCACCCGCAGGCCGACCAGGTCGATCACCCGCAGGGAGAATCCTCCCGCGGCATTCCGTCCGATGCGGCTCTCCGTGGCCTCCTCATCCGTCGCGAGGCCCATGGTCGCTCCGGCTCCCAGGATCAGATCGTTGGTTCTCTGCTGTGCCTGGGTGTCGGCGGCAGGGATCGCCAGCAGCAATGCGCAGAGAACGGGTGCGAGCGGCTGGCGCATGATGGGGACTCCCTTCTCGGACGGGGTCAATGGCAGCGGCTGACCGCCGGCGATGGCCTACCCCGACGATGAACCGAGCTCGACATGCACGCTGTACCAGTCGAAACTCTGACCGGAAGCGTCCAGCGTGACAGACTGCTTCGCCCCGGCCGCGAGGTCAACCCTGGGCGTCGGACCGAGTTCGGTTCCGTTGGAGAGGTGGATTTCGACGCGCACGGCAGTGACCGTCGCGCTGGTCGTGTTGGTTACGGTGCCGGTGAACCGCCGGCCTGATGCATCGTAGCTGATGACCAGGTCCACGCCGCTGCGGGTATCGGTCGCGGTCTCGTCGGCGTTCCAACGCGTACCCGACTCGCCCGGTTCGGTGGGGCTGTCGACGCAGGCGGCCACCATGGCCAGGAGGGCCAGGGTCGCTGCACGGGATGCTGTATGTCTAGTCATGAGTCTCTCCTTCATTGTTGTCGTTGTCGTTGTCGTGCTCGAGGCTCGTGGGAGACCTGTGCTCCCGCGGCTGCTCGTGTTCCCCCTGTCGCGCGCCCTCGACGGCGCGCTGGTCCTCGTGGGGCCCTTCCGGTTCGGGTGCCACCGCCGGGGCGAACAACGGGGCGAGAACCAGAACGCCCACCGCGCTCATGCGGCGCCAGGGGGACGATGGCGCCTGGGGTGAACCCTGTCCGGACATGAGCCTCCGAACGCGCTGCTCCAGCTGTGAGCGATGCCTGCCGATGCACGGAACCGGAGTGCGCCGGTCCCTGCCGATCACCCATCCGGCCACCTCGGTCAAGCAGCTCGCCATCGCGAAACGGTCATCGACCTGACTGGCGGCCCAGTCGTCGCACAGCTCCTCGGCGGCGCATCGAATCTCGCGCGCGGCAAGCCGGAAAAGCGGCTGGAAGAAGAAGACGGCCTGGAAGACGTTCAGAACCGCCAACCGGATCGGGTCTCCGCGCAGATGGTGCGCGACTTCGTGACCGAGAAGCGCACGGAGCTCTTCTTCGTCCAGTTCATGGAGTGCGCGCACGGGGACGCAGATCTCGCGAGCTGTCCCAACGCCCAGGGCAATGGCCGAGCCCAGGTCGTCGCTCTCGGTCAGACGAGGCACCGGTGCCAGGGACGCCCTGCGGCTGAGTGATGCCAGCGCGCCCGAGGCCCGCGGGTCCGCTACCGGCTCACGCTCGCCGAGTCGGCGCCGCAGTTTCCCCAATCGCAGGATGTAGAGGGCGAGCAAGCCCCCGGCGAACACGACCCATAGCGTGCCGGCGGAGTTCAACCAGCCCGCAGGAAGCGCAATCCCGGGGTTTTGGGCTTCTTCGCCCGATGGCGAAAAGACGGAGGCCACGCCGTCCCGATGGCCTGGTTCGCCCTGGGCGTGGCGCTCCTCGCCGGCGATGAAGGTGGGCACGGGGAGCCGCCAGACGGCGGAGCCCGACGAGGTCACGGAGTGGACCGTCGGAGTGATCAGGCTGGCGGCGAGCACCGTGTGCCAGATTGTTTCCCGCAGGCGTGCATGCGCCCCGGGGAAGAGACGCAGGCCCAGCCAGGCAACGCCGCACCACAGAGTGCTGTGGACCAGGAAGGTGAAAAGCCACGCCGTCATTTCGATTCCCCCTTCCGGTCCCCTTTCCGCTTGCTGGACACGATCGTCTTGAGGCCCTCCAGGTCGTCCGGGTCGATCTCGCCGGATCGGACCAGGTGGTTGACCAATGCCGTGCTGTCACCGGAGAACAACCGCGTCACCAGGCTGGCCACCATCGTCTTGCGGACATCCGCCTCGGCGATCGCGGGCCGGTACATGAACTGTCGTCCGTTCGTTCGGTGCTCCACGCATCCGTACTCCTCCAGCTTGCGCAGCATCGTCTTGATGGTCGTGACGGCGAGGCGCCGCTCTTCAAAGAGCGCCTCGTGAACCTCGATGGCCGGGGCCTCGCCGCGCTCCCAGAGCACGCGCATGATGGCGAGTTGCAGGTCTCCCAGTTGCCGCTTCCGCTTCATCACGGGCTCTCCGTCGATATGACCGGGGACGATTACTCGGGTGGTTACTACCGGAGTAGTCACTAACGGGTTCCTCCAACCGCTCCCTTACCTGGACCTGGCCGCGAGGGCGACCTCAAACGCACGCATCTCGCCACGCAGGATCTGGAGCTGGTTGTACACCGGCCGGAAGGCGGCGCCGCGCGGGCGGGCGGTCTCGCCACCTCCGTGTTCGCCGGGCCCTTCGCGTCCGCCATGCTCGTTGGCGCCTTCGCCGCGCTCTTCGCCCCCTTCTGCTCCGCCCTCTCCCTCACCCTCCTCCCCGCCTGCGCCGTGCCCCGCCTCGATGCCGGCTTCGGGGTGACTGACCCACGCGCTGAAGTCGTTCCCGAAGGCTCCCAGTTCGACGGGCACGGTCTCGCCGGGACCGACATCGATGCGCCTCGTCGGGCCGAGTTCCGTGCCGTTGTCCAGGTGGACCTCCACGCGCACCTGCGCGAGAGGCCGTGCGGTGCTGTTCGTCACCGAGCCGACGAAGACCTGCGTCGCCGGGTCGAACTGCAGAACCAGACGAGCCCCGTTCGCGAAGAGCTTGTCCAGTTTCGTCATCTTCGACAGATACGCACCCTCGCCACCCTCGTTGCTCACGCGCCGCGCTCGTTGCGGGTCGCGGTAAACGGAGAGCCCCGCCCTCACGCGCATCTCGCGGAGGTCGGCACGGGCCTGCTTCACGAGATCGTAGAGGTTGTCCGCATTCGCACGCTCCTGCGCCGGCTGTTGCTCTTGCAAGCCGGGTGCCGGAGCTTTCTCGCCGTCCACGTGCGCGGACAGGCCGGCCCCGGCCATGCCGAGCACCATCAGGGACATCAGTGTGATCTTCATCATCGGTCTCCTCCGGAGTTGGGTAGCGACCCCGGGGCGACACCCGCCGCCGGTCCGACTACCGCACTAGTTGACGACCGTAGTAGTCACCACGGAGCGCGAAGGTTCCCCGATGGAGAAGGGTCAACCGGGTTACGAGGGTGCCGCGATGGGAAGGGTTACCGGGTTACGGAGGTGCAAGTCCGTGCGAAGCATGACTTGCTGACGTGAGAGCCGCCTCTCATCTTGGGAGCGCGCACAATAGTTGTCCGGCACGTGACGAGGAGACAAGGCATGTCAGGGTGGTTCGGCGAGTGGTGGCCGCTGTTGGCAACGCTCCTGATCCTGGTCGTCGGTTTGAGTTGGCTGGTCCTTCGACTGGCCGGAAGCTCACACTCCGGCCGCAGGACCGCATTCGAGACGGTCTTCCGGAAGGGGATGGTGCAGCCGATCATCACCCACATCATGGCGTGGACGTTCGCCCTGATGGCCTCCAGCCTGATCATCTTCTTTCTCTATGTGAGAGAATTTGATCGGGCCGAAGACGTTTTCTCCTACGTCGTTGCCGTGATCGGCCCCATAATCGGGTTCTGGTTCGGATCCAGAGGCCGAGAGGGCGGCACGGAGACCGGTGAGACCGGTGGCACGACGGAGAACCGCGGTCCCTCGCAGCCGTAGGCCGAGTGCCGGCGCGTCCGAAGCGGCTACCGCGTCTGGAACATGATGGGAAGCGAGATCCACACCGGGACCACCTTGTCCAGGTTGAGCGCCGGGGTGAACCTGAACACGTTTGCCACGCGCAACGCCGCGTCGTCGAGCGAAGCGTGTCCGGAGCTCTCCGCGACGAGGGTGTTCTGAACGATCCCTTCCTCGTCGATGAAGAAGTGCACCGTCACCCTCCCGCCGATGCCGTTGTCCCGCAGGATCGGGGGATACTCCCGCTCCAGCGCACGCTCCACTTCACGTTGGTTGGTGAGGTCGGGACGGACAGTGTAGGGCGTGAACGACGGTGCCGCGGAGATGTCGACCGCCTCCTCGTCGGGAGGAGGAGGCAGCTCCTCGACCGGATTGTCCTCGAAGGTGGTGGGCGCGATGGTGATGTCCTCGCTGATGTCGGCCGCGGCGATCACGGGGGTCGCGGGCCGGCTGATCGCCTGGGGCGGCGGGGGAATCTCGATCTCGGGCGGGAGTTCGATCGCCACGAGCTCCTCGGAGTCGAAGGAGACGTCCTCCGCGGTCATGCTCGGCCAGAACATGAACACCACGAAGTGAACCACGGTCGCGGCCAGAACCGATCCCCAGAACCAGGTGTCGAACGACTTCTTGAAGCGGTCGTTCGCCGTCTCCAGGGGCGCGCCTTCCTGCACCTGTACGGATTCGTTGTCGCTCATCGTCTCTCCTCGTCATGCGGTCGAAGAACACCAGTTGGTACGATGGGGAGCAGAAACGGATCTGTCAACTAAGTTTTTAGTTGATGATGGGAAGGGACTCCGGAGGCGTTTCCCGTCCATTGCCATAACGTCCCTCGGTCCTGGACTACGGCCTGGGCCCGAAACAGGCGGGACGGATTGCGGGCGCGGCAGGGAAGGCCGTTTCCGAGTGGCGAGAGGTCGCCGCACGACTCGGTGGGAGCCGACGGGAAATCGATCGCATGGAGTCGGCGTTCGAGCACGAGGACCTCGCGCGGGCTCGCGAGCTCGGGGCTGGGTGACCGCCACGATTCGGTCCTACGACGAGGAGGGCGCTCAATAGGACTGACGATTGTGGTTCATGAGGCCGGGAAAGGCGGCTATGGCCCGACCTCGTATACCTCGATGAACTCGCGACCGAGTTCATCCTTGCGCAGCACCACGATGCGGTCATCGGCGATGTCCAGCAACTCATGGACCGGGCTCGGGATGGTGACTTCCCATTCAACGAGCGCGCGGCCGGTGATCGAGCCTTCACGGATCTGCAGCCAATCCGGACGGAAGACGGGAAGACGAATGGAGCCGACCGGCGTTCCGTCCGGGCGGAGCATCGTCCAAAGCCGCTGCTCGGCCGATAGCTTCGCGTATTCTCCGATCCAGATCCTGCCACTGGCATCCACCTTGATGGACCCGAACGCCGGATACGTATCCCGTATATCTGATTGCGCCAATCTCCTCCTCCGGTCCGCCCGAACGATCTCCGGGAACATGTCCAGGTACAGATTGGTCCATTCCTCGCGTTCGCCCGGGGTAACCCTCCTCATGGAAGAACCGCCGCGGATCCTGGTACGCACGGTCGTGCCCTCGTACAGCGTCACGTCCAACGAGTCGTTCGTACCGACGACTGTATGGTCTCCCCGTCCGTCGTACAGTGCCGTACGCCCGAATCCGACGGCGTTCCACTGATTCGATGCGACGTAGCGCTCCTTGCCCGCCCACTCCCCCAATGTTTCGAGTGATCCTTCCCTGCCGGCACAGGCCACCAGGAACAGCGGACCGCGTTGCACGCCCGGCGGGAGATCGGGGCGGGTCTCGAGGACGCCGAGAAAGGCTTGCGCGTTCACATCCGCAAGGGGAACGACTTCTCCCGTTGCGACCGTGCATCGGCTTCGCTGGACCCCGATGACGCCGCCCTCCCGATCGAGGAACGTGAACCGCCGCAAGGCTCGGTCATAGACGAACAGCGATCCATCGCTGGTGAGCCCAATCCGCGAGATCTCGGTGTACTCGCCGGGGCCCTCTCCCTCCCGGCCCGCCTGTGCCCGCAGGCTCCCGTCCGGACGCAGGAAGCTGAGGTTGGGCGCAGCCTTGTCGGCAATAACCAGCGACGCATCAGGTAGCAGGACCGCGCCCACCACCTCGACCAGGTCAAGATCGTCGGCCGTGGAGTGAAGCAGCGTCAGGCTGAGTTCAGGAAGGTCGAGGGCATGCAGGTTCGGGATTCCGGCAACGCTCACTCCTCCAGAATCGACTACGCTTACCGGCCGGGCATCTGCGCCGGGATCAAGTCGTTGACCGGGCTCCGGCAGCTCCTCGCAACCGAGGGCCGGGAGCAGCGCCAGCAGGCAGGAGACGGATCCAGCCAATCGCATTGGGAACCCGCGTCTTAAGAAGGACCTCATTGCCGCCCCCCTACGCGCCCGGCGCCTCCACCCGCACCGTGAGGATATCGGTGTCGTGGTACTTCTGGTGCCGGACCGAGCCGGCCAGGTGCCGCAGCAGCCGCAACGAGAAGTCGTGCTGGGCCTCGATCTCGACCGATTGTTCCGCGGCCAGCGCCATCCGGTCCTCCAGGTTCCCTCCTCCTGACACGGCAAGGAACTCCAGTTCCGCCGCCCCGCGCTCGGAACGCACGCTGAGTCGCAACCGCCGCGCCGGGCCGTCGGCGTCGCCCTCGTCGCCCATCAGGCTCACCAGCGCCTCTTCCGAAGCCAGATGTACCCGCTGGAGCATGTCGCCGCCCCATCCCGCACCCGCCGCGGCACTCTCGATGAACGCCCTGATCCCGGGCAGCGCGTCCACCTCGAGCGTCGTCACCAGACGCTTGCGGCGCGGGCCGGAGAGCTCGACGAACACCGACAGCGCGAGCGCCGCCAGCCCGCCCGAAGTCATGCCGTTCCCCAGCATCTCGGCGAAGAAGGGGTTCATCCGGTCGACGAACAGGCCGCCGCTCTGGAAGCCGTAGCCGACCCAGAACGAGACCCCGACGATGGCCGCCTTCTGATAGTTGATGCCGTCCGCTACGACGATGCGCATGCCCAGAACGAACAGGATCGCGATCAGCACGATCAGGTAGGTGCCGATGATCGCGTCGGGGACCGAGAGGATCACCGCCACGAACTTGGGCAGGAGGGCCAGCGCGCAGAACCCGACGCCGATGGCGACGCCGACCCGCCGCGCGGCCACCCCCGTGATCTCCACGATCGCAACGGTGCTCGAATAGGTCGTGTTGGGAACCGTGGCGAGCATTCCCGAAAGGAGGTTGCCCAGGCCGTCCGCCATGACCGCCCCCTGCACCCCGCGAAAGTCCGTGGCCCGCTCTTTCCGCCACGACACGCGCTGCACGGCCACCGCATCGCCGATGGTCTCGATCGCCCCCACCAGCGTGACGAACACGAACGCCGGAAGCAGCGCCCAGAAGACGGGCCCGAAGCTGAAGTCGAATCCGGGCCAGCCCTCCAGCGGCAGTCCGAACCACGGGGCCGCGGCCACCGCATCCCACGAGAACGCGCCGAAGAAGCCGGCGACCGCGCTCCCGGCCAGGATCCCGATTACGGGACCCCACAGCCGCATCGCGCCGGTAGCGCGCAGCACGATCACCATGGTGACGCCAAGGGTAACCGCGGCCGTGACCGGCCCGGCCGCCGGCGCCACCCCTTCGGGCACCCGCGCGATCAAGTCGAGGATCAGCGGCATCACCGTCACCGCGATCAGCATGATCACCGTCCCCGCGACGGTCGGCGTGATGATCCGCCGCAGCAGCGACAGCCGCGACGCCAGCAGGAACTGAAACACCGCCGAGACCGCCACCAACGTTGCCAGCAGCGCCGGCCCCCCCTGCACGAGCGCCGTCACCGACACCGCGATGAACGCCCCCGACGTGCCCATCAACAGGATGTATCCCGCCCCGAGGCGTCCCACGCGCCTGGCCTGGACGATGGTCGCGATGCCGCTCACCAGCAGCGCGGCGCACGCCGCCCACGACAGAAAGAGCTCGCTCTGGCCGGCCGCCCGCACCACGATCGCGACGGTCAGAACCACCGGCCCCAGGGTGAGCAGACAGTACTGCAGAGCCAATCCGATGGTGACAGGCCAGCCGGGATTCTCGTCGGGTTGGAATCGAACACCGGGACCGGATCGGCTGGTGGGCAGCGCCATGTGGCTCCCTTTTCTGCGGTTCGTGGATCGAGGGATTCTGAATCTGGGAGAGACGGCTGCTCTCCGCGAGGATTCCGATGGCTGGGGGTCAGTTCTCAGCAGACATCCGCGCACTCGCCGCGCACCACGCCGTAGAGCATCACCCAGAGCATCTCGCCTGGGTAGTTCTGCTCATCCTCGCGGACGGACCAAGACGCAGCTTCCCGGCTGCTGGCGCAAGTCGGGGCGCCGCCAAGCTTCGTTGCGCCTGGAGGCGCATTGCTCAACCTTGCGGGCCGCCGAAACGTTGCGCAAGTATAATGGGCGCAGAAATTTAGCCACGATATTGAGGGAGCATCCCCAATGCCGAGTACCCGGCTGTGCCAACTAGCGGTGTGGACCCTCTTCGCTCTCTCCTCCCCGGCCCTCCAGGCTCAGGAAGTGATCGAGCTTCCCGCCGAAGACCGAATCCTCGAGGCGGAGTTCGAGGAGGTCTACCGGGTGGGGTCCCTTGATGGTGACGCGTGGGAGCAGTTCAGCCGGGTCTTCGCGGTCGGCTTCGGCCAGTCCGGCGACCTGTATGTGATGGACGACCAGGGCGGACGGATTGTGGTTGTGAGCAGGGAGGGTGAGTTCGTCCGCGAATTCGGGCGGATTGGCGATGGGCCCGGGGAGTTTGCCGCCAATACCAACACGGCCGTCGGATTCGCGGTGCTCCGCGACGGGCGCACGGTGGTGTTCGATCCGGGTCATAGTGCATTTGACTTGTTCAGACCGGACGGCGAGTTCGAGCGCTCGGTGCGCATGCCCGGCAACTCACTCTACACGATCCGGACCCTGTTGCCCGCCAGGGACGGCCAGAACGTCATCACGCCACGCGTATCAGCCTTCGGCAGGGCAGGCCCCGCCGGCGGCCCCGAGCCACCGTTCCGCCCCGTCTACCGATTGGTCCTTACCGGCGATGAGGCTGTGCAGGACACGGTGATCCGGGCCTGGCGGCCATCGGGAGATCCGGACGGCTTCAGACCGGAGCTGGCGGCCGGGGCGCTGCCGGACGGTCGCCTGGTCTACACCGACTCTTCCGCCTATGCGATCAAAGTGGCTGCGGGAAACGGGGACCTTGCCCGGGTGCTCACCCGGCCGTTTCGACCTGAACCTGTCACCGGCCGCATCAGGGATCGGGAGATCGAACGCCAGTTGGAGGAAGACGAGGAGCGCCCCGCCAGATCGAATGCCCGGTTCGCCGCCGCGCTGGCCGACATGAGACGCGAGCGGATCCAGAACATGGAGTTCTACCCCGAAGTCCCGGTGGTCCGCGACCTGAAAACCAGCTGGGAGGGGACCATCTGGGTGCTTCGGCGCGGGGAGGAACCTGCCAGCGATGGCCCGATCGATGTGCTCGCCCCCGACGGCCGCTACATCGGGACGTACGCTGCCAGCGCGACCGAGTTGCCCGACGCGTTCGGGCCGGACGGGCTCGCGGCGTTCATCGAGCGTGACGAATTCGACGTGACGAGCGTGGTGGTGCGGCGACTGTCGGGCGATGTGAGGTAGGGCTCACCTGCCCAACTTCCTGGCCGGCCAGGCCCCGGGTCTCTCAAGCCCAACCCTCACCAGATCGAGGATCCTGGAGGGCCGAACCACTTCGCTGGCGGCCCCCTTCCACAATCCCCCTCCCGGTCTCCTATTCCACGACCGTATGCCGGCCGGGCAGGTTGGCGGGGGCGTACTCCAGCGCTGGATCGTCCATGCGCGCCAGCACGCTCCTGTGGATGAGCGCACCCGGCGGGATGGTTCGCGGCGCCGGCCTCCACAGCTTCCACAGGCCGGTTCTTGAAACGTGGAGGCGCCCGGCGGGGTCGGGTGAGAGCCTGCGGCGCCAGTGCGGTCTCAGGCGCAGGCCCCGGGCCTCGGCCCTGTTCAGCATCCATTCCAGCGCGATGTCGGAGAGGCCGGCATCCGTATACCAGCCGCCGACATCGGAGTGGACGCCGGCGAACCAGACCTGCTCGATCGTCTGGTGAGCGGCCTTGACGTCCTCGCTCCACATGTTGGCCGGGAACTTCTTGCGCTGCTCGTCGATTGAGACCGCGTGGTAGCCGTACTTCACGTCCTGGTTCAGCGTTGAATCGAAGAACTTCCGGCCCCAGAACCAGCCCATCGAGCCGACCGTGTCCCACACGCCGATGAGGTGCGGACGGCAGTCGTGGCAATAGGTCCGCTTGAAGCCGGGCGCCATGTCGTGACGCGCGCGGTCGTTGTAGATCCGGGACGCGTACGGCACCAGGTTGAGGCTGCCCTTCTGCAGCAGGCCGCAAAGGTTCAGCATCCCGGCCAGCGCGCGCACGGTGAACGCGCCGCGGCTGAAGCCGAACAGATACAGCCTGTCACCCGGCTCGTACCGGTCCATCAGGAACCGGTAGGCATCCTCTATGTTCTGCTGGAGCCCGGCACCGAACGCCTTCCCCAGCGTCCGGCCCACCCGCCGTCCGAGCGTCCTGCCGAGAAAGCTGAAGGTTCCGACGCCCGGATCGTAGAAGGCGACCTGGTCCCCGTCGCGAGCGATCGCCTCGTACAGCTTCACGACGTTGGTGTTGTTCGAGCCGTATTCGTTGCCCGTGCCGTCACAGCACACGACGATGTTCTTCGACATGTGTGTATTCCGTTGGTGATGGTTGCCGTCGAGAGTCGGGTTCGGTCATAAGTCTGGCAGAGAAGGCTTGTCTCCGCGAGACTTCCGATTCGTGGATCGTGAGTCCATCATCGAAGGGAGGCAGCGTGCAACGCGTTCAGGGATTCGGCGGGTTCTTCTTCCGGGCAAAGGACCCGGAAGGACTTGCGAAATGGTATGACGATCACCTCGGCATCAATCCCGCCCCGAAGAACATGGAGATGCCGCCCTGGGTGACCGAGTCCGGGGTCACGGTCTTCGGACCCTTCGCCGCCGACACGGACTACTTCGCGGCGGACAAGACGTTCATGCTGAACTTCCGCGTGGCCGATCTGGACGCGATGATCGCACAACTGAAGTCCGCGGACATCGAGGTCAGCCACGAAAGCGAGATGGAGGGCATCGGCCGCTTCGCCCGCATCCACGACCCCGAAGGCAATGCGATCGAGCTTTGGGAGCCGGTGGGGTGAATGAAGATGGTCTCCGATGAGTGAAGTCGTGGCGGCAACACCGCGTTTGCTCAATCGCCAACGCCTCCTTCTTTCTCTCCTGCGCGCCTTTGGGGGAGAGATGCGGCACCGCGACTTCCAGCGCCTCCTGTTCGACTACAGCCGCCGGTGTCGTGAGCGAGGCGTTGACCCACCGTATGACTTTGTCGCCCGGGAGTACGGTCCTCGTTCCTATACTGCCGCAGCGGACCGGGACAGGCTCGCGCGACACGGGCTTCTCACCTCCGGCGTTTGGCGTCTCACCCAGGAAGGGCATCGGCTCGCGGGTAAGCTCGAGAACCGCGATGTGGCCGTTTTCGCGGCTCGTCCAGGAAGGCGAAATGACGCTTCCGAGGCCGGTGTGGAGAACCAGACCTCAGTCGGCGATCACGACCCCGGCGAAGCACCCGAAGACAACGGCAGCCCGAACGGCGGCCTTCTCGCAACGATCGGCTACGAGCGACGAAGCTACGAGGCCTACTTCAACCAGCTGCTCGGGGTGGGAATCTCGCGTCTCTGCGATGTGCGCCGGAACCCATTCAGTCGCAAATGGGGATTCTCAAAGCGACTTCTCTCCCACGGCTGTGAAGAGCTCGGCATCCGGTATGAGCCCTTTCCGGAACTGGGTATCGCGTTCAGCCACCGTGCCGGTCTCAGCGACCGGGCGTCCTACAACCGCCTCTTTGCCCGCTACGAAGCCTCGACTTTGCCGCGCTGTCGGGACGCCGTGGCCCGAATCGCCGGATGGATCGACGCGGGAGAGCGGGTGGCGATCACCTGCTATGAACGCGATTCACGGGACTGTCATCGTTCCCGCCTCGCCACAGCGATCGTCAAGACCGCCTCAGGGCCCCTGTTGCCGAGACACCTGTAGGACGGCATAGCCTGCCCAGTCAGGTCCAAGACGGTCAACGACACGCCATCACCAGATCCTGCCGATTCCGCAGGCGTCCAATGCCGCATCCGCGGTTACGACCACCACGTCGCGCGCCAGAGCCTGCGCGGCAAGCATCGGATCGTGAATCGGTGCCGTAGTCGAGTCCTCGCGAGGCCGTTACTCCTCGGCGGAAGGACGGTGAGAGTTCCTGGAAAACCTGAAGATCACTGAGTTGATCGGCCGTGGGACCACTTCACCCTCCAGCCGACTGATCGCTCAGAAGACGAAACCGCCGTCACCCCAGCACAATACCTCGGTTGCGGTCTTGCCCACGTAACTGCCGGTGGGATACCTGTCCGTGGCCCGGTAGACGTTTTCTCCAGCGATAGGATTGTAGGCGTGCATAACGACCTCCGTGGCAGTTCCTTTCTCCACAACCGTCGGTGCCCATCTGTCAGGAACCGGGGCGTGCCACGTCCAATTCCCGACGGGTGCGTCCCCGGTCTCCGGTCGCTCGCTACCCGAGACATCCGGGTCGTCGGCCTGCCGTGGAGGCTCTGAGAGAATCGTATGAACGCTCCAGTCCAAGCCGTGCCAATATGCCCCGAATTCAACTGCCTCGCGCGACAAAATCGAAGCAGACAGGTAGGACCAGGGACTCCCGTCACCCTCTATTGCCTCCATGAGCGGGACAGCTCCCGGAGGACGCTTCATCCACTCTCCTTCGAGATTGGGATGCCCGCCTGACGTAACGGGCAGGGAATCGGTTGGGACCGCCCATATCCTGCCGTTGCCGCCGTGGAATTCCTGATAGACGCATGCGTGCAGGACGAATCCTGGCTTGAGCCAAAGGGTGTCGAAGACACCTAACAGGTCGTTGGCGGGACCGTCGGCCATCGACGCGCGCTCGCCGAGCCACCAGCCGGAGCCTTTGCCGGGGATTTCCCTGGCCTTTACGGCAGCCTGACGAAGGCGATTGACCCGCGTGATAGAAAAGAAAGTGGTCTTCATCGGCTTGGTGACTCCTCACCTCGCTTGGCCCCGAAGGAGCCGCATACCTCCCCGACTGGCCGCGCTTGGCGTCCGTGAGGCTGGCGACCACGAGGACGACGAACCTGCCCGCGACGGCTCCTCCCCCTGACCCCTCAGCCGCTCCCCGCGTTTCAAGCTCATCTCTGGGGTAAGAAGTCTCGGATCTCGCTTGCTCGCACCGAACCAGCGTATCGCTTGCGTGCTCGTAGCGTCGGTTGACGAACTGGAAGAATAGCATGGCGCCGCTGCGAGTGACCGTTAGATAGCCGATCTCGCTAGCGATCGGGAGCCGCACCGGTCGCATGCCCGTCGTGATCGTAGACGAACATGGAGATGCCGCCCTGGGTGACCGATTCCGGGGTAACCTATGCTGGTGGCCGGGACGGGATAGCGCGCTTGGCCCAACCGCAGTTGGAGGTTGATGTGGTTCCCGATCTCCCGCCTCGCGGCCGAACTCACCGGGTCCGAGCTCAGCTGCCGGGCGTAGGCCACCGTGGCGATGAGCCATCCCGTCGCGCCGGTTGCGTGCCCGTCGTGATCGTAGCGGAAGAAGTCGTCCGAGCCCGCCGGCCCCGAACGACGCAGCGCCGCGTTAAGCAGCCTGGTGGTCTCCTCGTGGCCATGGGTGACTCGGTAAAGCGCGCGTGGGAGACGGAGGCCTCCCACTCGGTGGCGGAACCGGCTCCCGATGTCCATCTCCGCGTCATCTGGCCCGACCGGGAGTCGGGGAAGCCGGCGACAGCCCTCCTCCGGCGATCTCCCAGAGGTTCCAGCTGAGCATCGCCTCGTGAAGGAGCGTGTGCGGATGCCGCTTGTCGATGAAGCCTTCTCCCCAGCCGCCGTAGGTGAGTTCACCGCTTCCCAGGGTCACCCCCTCGAAGTTGAGCGTCGTGCGGAGGACAAGCCGGCGGGACGGGCTCTCCAGGTTCGCCATCAGGGCGGGCTGGGTCAGATACCACTCGGTGCGGCGAAGCTCGCCGCCGTCCCCGTTGTCCGGGCCCCCGGTGGTGACCACAGGAAAGACCTGGCCCATCCCGACGACGTGCCAGTCGCCCAGCGGGAGCCGGAACATCCGGTGGTGCATCCGGTGTTCCGCTTCGGGCTCCATCGCGTCGTCCATCTGTTGCGCGGGCGCCTGTCGCGGGAGCAGGAACAGGAAAAAGAGAGCCGTCGCGGCGACGGCGCGGGCGGTCGCCACGCGTCGGTGCATGTGCATGAGTACCTCGCCATTGGGACAAACATCCGAGAGAGACGCCCGGGACGGGCGCTACCGAGGCTCAGATGTCGTGGCGAGGCGGCGGCGGATCGACGCTCGATGCGATGAAGGAGGGGACCTGCTGGACGAACGGGCCGGCCTGGAAGGCGACCCCGGGGAACGATCGGATGTCAGCCGGCCGCATGGGTTCACCTGAGGTGACGGCGCAGACCAGCATCATCGCGCACTCTCCACACTCGGGATCTTCGTGCTGATGGGAGTGGGGGGATTCCCCGGGCGTGGGGTGCGAGGTTTCGTGGTGGTGGGCTATCGGGGCTTCGGCGGGTCCCTGGGTCATCGAACCGTTCGTCGCGCAGCGGATCACGGCGACGTGGGACCACGAGAGGGCCAGGAAGGCGAGGAGGGCGAGAGGCGGTTCATGGGGCAACATGCCTGTGACGGGCGGGTGGGGACAAGGGATAGTTGACAGGTCTCCGCCCTGAGTCGTTTCTTAACCGGCCCTGAGTACCTCCTAGCGCTTCACCGTCAGGCACGATTAGGGGTTCAGGGGGGTCACGGATAAGCCGAAGCCTTCGGAACTGGCACACAACCGGCGAAGAACATCGTCGACGAGGTGTGTAGGGCCGAGCGGCGCTAACACCAAGGGGGGACGGGTTGCTGTGATGTGGGAAGAGCGGAGAATCCTCATTTGGGGTAAGACATATCCCGAACTAAGCTTCACGCACCGAGAGACAGTCTGCACCGGGGGCTGCTTCACGGACGGCTCCCCCGTTCGCATCTACCCAGTTCCCTTCCGGCTCATTGAACAGCAGAGACGCTACAGGCTCTACAATTGGATCAGGGCTCCCGTAGCACCTAGCACGAGCGACACGCGGCCGGAAAGCTACAAGATCAACCCCAACGGAATCGAAGTCTTGGCGCACCTGGATACCGCGCACGGCTGGGAAGCTCGGCGGGAGGTCATCTTCAAGGATTCCTCGTGGTACTATGAATGCCTAGGGGATCTAAAGGAGGCACAAATGCACGAGCGAACCTCGCTTGGCGTGATCCCGGTCCGCGAAGTTACCAAAGTGCAGTTGACCCACCGGTCAGAATCCGACAGGCTAGTGCATAAGGAAAAGCTCCGGGAGATCAAGTCCACGCTCGACTTGTTCGACTCCGATCCGGCCCCGGACTTGGAGTTCTTTCCTTATCGCGTGCGCGTTTGGTGGCGGTGCAAGTCTCCCCTGTGCCCGGGACACAGCTCTCACATTTACGACTGGGGTCTCGGTGAGCTTGGAAGACGCGTCGGCGAGCGGACCATGCTCGCGAAAATGGAAGAGATTTCAAACCTCGACACATACGACTTGCACTTCTTCGCAGGCAACCTCAAGGCCCACCCCCACATCTTCATCGTCGTCGGAGTCTGGTATCCAAAAAAGAAGCACATGCAGCAATCGTCCATGTTCACACCCTAGCGCGCGTGAGGTGAGGAGCCCCGGTTTTCTCAAGGTGAACAAGTGAAGTGACCCCCCAAAGTTGGACACCTGACCTCTGAGTGTGTTGTGCTGTTCAGCCCTCGCGGTAGAGTTCCTGACTGATTGCCAAGGGTGGCCGGTCTCCGAGGGAGGAGTGACGGCGCACCCGATTGAAAATACCTGATCCGATCTCGGACGACTGCGTTGAGTTCCTCCGGTGATTCGGCGTCGAGGAGCAGAGAACGGTTCTCCACCTTGAAGCGACCGAAGAAGCTCTCCATCTCGGGGTTGTCTCCGGGCCCGCGAAGGGCGTAGGAGAGCCGCGCGCCCGCCGAGAGCAGCTGGCCGGTCCACGGGTACCCGGGCGGTAAGCGCGAGTTCGGAGTTCGCCCGTTTCCCGACCGCGAAGCCGGCAACGTACTTCGTCCTGTGATCGAGGAGCGGGATCAGCCATGCCTTCCGGGCGCCGCCAGCGAAGCGGAGTTCAGTGAAGTCCGTGTAGAAGCTCTCGAGCGGTCCGATCTCCGCCTTGCTACGTGTCGACAACAGGTTTGCACGCGGGCCCGCGGTGCTCTTCTTCCAACTCGTCAACCGACGCTACGGCCACGCCTCCACGGTGCTGACGTCGAACAAGGGCTTCGAGGAGTGGGGCAGGATCCTCGGCGACGAGGTCATGGCCGCCGCGCTCCTGGACCGACTGCTCCATCGGCGCCACATCGTCAACATCCGGGGCAACAGCTACCGGATGCGCCGTCACGCCGAGCTCTCCAAAGCCATCCACCCGATGGGAGGCCGAACAAATAGCGGACTCATTGCCGGGAAGGCCACGCCGTGGAAGGCCCTCCGGCACATGGGAAGCTGCCCCGCTCCGGTCGCTACGCTCTCTCCGCAGGGCAGCTTCCCAAGGAGATTACATCGAATCGTAACCAAATCCAGGCGTCAAAACGATGAGGGATTATACCCGGTGAGCTCACAAACTACAGCTTACCCCTGTTGAATTCATCCAGGAGAGCCTCGGTCTGCACGTTCGTCAGCCGGGGAACAAACCGCACCGTCGATTCATACTTTGTCGGCCGCCTGAAGCTCGGCCTAGTAGCCAAGCCGAGCTTCAGGAGTTCCCCGTCAATGAACCTCTCGACAAGGTAGCGACGCCTCTTGAAGCCGAACAGGAGGAGAAGCTGTCTCACCGTGATCCCGATGTCTTCCCCGCCGTCCCGAACGAGTTCGGCGATCTCCCGCAGCTTCTCGTGGTCGATCTGCCCTTCATCAGGTGCGACGAGCATCATGCCTCTTCTGCGCGAACCGCCAGTCTTCCCGCTTCCGTGGCGGTGTATTCAGGAACGCCTTCATGATGTTCTCGGGCGTGTCGGGGATCGGTTCCGGTAGAGGGTGCTCCACCGGACGACCTCTCTTCCGCTGTCTATCGCGCTTGCGCTTCTTGCTCATTTGGGTCTTGCCCCTTTGCTGGGTGATTCAGTTTCACCAGCAACTTCTTCTGGTGTCAGTTCGCGCGGAACACCGGGAACGGTGTGGGGCGGGACACGATAGTCGAAGTATTCCTGCATCGTCGTCCAAAGCTTGCCTTGGCCCTTCTTCAGGTATCGGGATATGCGTCTACATAGATCAGCCTGTTTGCGGTGCGATTCGGCCTGTTCCCGGTGAAACCGAGTGTGTCCTTCGTGTCGTGCTCCACCCTGATGTTCGTAAAACGTGGCTTGGTCCTCGTGAGAAACAGCCTGTTGCTCGTGCAATCCCCTTTTTCGTTCGTGGAACCCAGCTAGCCCCTCGCACCAGATAGCCTGCGACTTCGCATATTGTGCTAGCGTAACGGTCAGTTGTCGAACATCCCATTCTGGTTGGCTCATGGGCTTATAAGTCTCCCGCCGAAGCGTTGTTGCGGAGCCAGCGGATATCAGCCTTCAGGCTGGTCAACCCGACGGTCGACATCGGCAAGTCTCGTGTCGATCACCGCGATGTCGGTGCGCACCTTGCCGATCTCCGATGCGACCAACCATGCGGCCCCGCCTACGGCCAACACGACCGTCAGGGTTAGGCCGATGGCCCACTTGATCGCTTCGTTCATGGGCTGTCTCCAAGGTTTGAGTTCTAGGATCCGGCGATCAGGTCCCGGCCTTTGAGTTCGCCGCGAAGCTCCGAGACCTCGCGGGCAAGCTCGATGATCGCTCTCAAGTTCGTCTCAACATCCGCCTCAACGCGGGCGATGTCGGCACCGAGAGCCTCCTCAACGCGGGCGATGTCGCCCCGAAGCACGGTGAAGCCCCACCCATAGAGCCCAGCCATCGCAACCAGCATGATGATGAACTGGCCCCACTCCTTCATCCAAGTGCTCATCCCCTTACCCTTTTTACCCTTTTTTCGGTGGTGGAGGTGGTGGGCTTTTCATGGGAACGCCACCAGATCTGTCTGGAGTGGGAGAGGGTGGGGTGTGGATAGGTGGCCGACGAGGAGGCCGTTCTTGGCTCAACAGCTTTTCGTAGAAGGATTGAGCCTCGATCTCGGCTTTGTCTCGGAGGCTGGTGTCGAGAGTTTCAACAGGAATCTCGGAGAACCGGCTTACCTTCTGAAAAGATTCACACTCAGCAGGCACCCGATACTCTCCTTGGGTTTCCCACAGAAGGCGCATCGAATCAAACTCTTGGTTGGTTCCCATAACGGCTAACCGGGCATCGGCGATCCGGTCTGGCAACCTAAGCACGTCACGCAACGTTATGACGGATGCCGCCGCGACAACGAGACCGGCAGACGCAACCACAGGTACAACTGACGACGCAAGCGAAGTCAGCGCCCCAGCGAGTGCCAGCGTCCAAGCCAACAGCACGAGGCGGTTGTTGTTCCGTCGGAGCCTGTCGGAGATGGTCATGAGGTATCGGCGGTTCAGATCCGCTTCAAACATCGCCTTCCATACGAGGTCACTCGGAGGATGGGCGGTAGTGATGAGATCAGGCATCGCTTATCTCCGTGTTCGAGGGTAACCCCAAGGTAACCCCGTTGCGCTGCGCTACGCTACGCGCGTAGGCGCCGAGGAGTTCGTCACCTACGGCGCTTGCGTGACCCGTTCCAGGAGGCTTAGGCTTCTCCCGTTGTACGGCCACCACAGCAGAGAGCCAAGTCGGGCTCCCTGCTGAATACAAGAGCCCGCTACACGAGCAAAGGGTAGCTCCCCGCGCTCAGGGCGAACAGGCAGGACTCCTTGCGGGAATCTCTCTGCGTGGTGGCCAATGGCCCGGCACCCGTATGCCCGGGCCAAGCGTCACGCTGGAGGGAGGCAGTACCATGACGACGACGCCCACCACCGACCTGCCAAGGGTCGTTCTCCGATGTACCCCAGCCGAGGTCGCTCGCTAACGCAGGCCTGCGACCTAGCCGATCCCGGCACGATCCCAAGCCCACACAAATCGTCCTGAGCACCACGCAGTTCGACCTCTCGCGAGGTTGGGGGGCGTAGGTGCCCCCTTCTCGTTCATCGAAGGGATGACCGGAGCCACCTGATGGCTCGCGGGTGATCCCGTTGTACCGGGAGACTGCCCATGCGTGGTGTGCCTTACCCCGTCGTAGCAATCATCGCTCTCTGCATGTCCCTGTCCGCCTGTGACATCCTCTCTCCGCCGGATGGTGAGCTCGTGCTGATGGTCACCACCGGCCGCTTCGACATCCTCGCCGATACCGTCAGGATCCAGCCCGGCCAGCAACTCCGCCTCCACCGCTATCAGATCGGCATGAGCCGGTGGCAGCGGCAGGACAAGAGTCAGCCGCCGATCGAGGTCGACGAGAACGGCGTCGTCTTCGCTCACTACTACGAGCGCTGGCCCGACATCTTCGTGTGTGTCCGCGGCGAGCCGGATCCGCGCGACATGTACCTCTGGGGCGATCCCACGCCATGCGACCACCACGTCTCCGCGATCGAGGACCCGATCATGCTGCTCACATCCGAGCTGCGCGAGGTCGCGAAGCAGATCATGCCGTGCGCGGAGGAGATCAATCCCGAGAACTCCCTCCATCAGGGCGCGTTCCGCGAGTGCGCGACCGCGACCTACAAGCGCGTCGAGATGGGTCCGGGGCTCATCTCACGGGGGGCGACGCCGGAATGTACGGAGGTTGGATGCCTGCGGGTGGAGCCGGGCTTTTGCGGGTGGACGTGGGCGGGCGTAGTGAAGTTGGACGGGTACAAGCAGCGGTGGCCGGATCCGCCGTTCGCCGGCCAGGATCGCATCGAGGTCGAGGTCGGATGTTGATGGCGATTCCGGTGGACTGGCGATTGGTGGTGTGGGAAACCGCAGCCGTCATGGGAACCATGATCGGCGTTTCGAGCCTTGTGGTCGTGCCCATCGTCTTCCTGGAAGATGCGTTCGGAACCCTAGCCGGCCTCCTGTGGCCAGCAATGCTGATAGCTGGCGGGTTCGCCTACGCCTACGCTCGGGAGCGCGGGAAACGCGAGATCGTACAGGATCGTGTGCGAGAACTTGAGCGACAGCTAGAACTAGCTGATCGACCAGTAGCGACCCGAGAAGTGGGCCGCTAAGCTCCGGGGGACAAGCGAAGGCCCGTGACGGGGTGCGATCCCGTCACGGGCCGAACATCACCCCCTTCTGCACAGGAGGCGATGCCATGAGCATCAGGAAGTTGATCCGCGATCTTCGGACGGAGGAAGACCCAGCGCGGCGCGAAGAGCTTTGTAATCAACTTGCAGATCAGTATCAGTTGACCCTAGCACTGCGATTTCAGCAGCAGAAAGAACTTGAATCCTATCGAGCCCGGATCGAAGCTCTCGAAGCTCTTTCTTGAGGTAAGCCCGAACATCGTCGGGGACTTGGCTGAAATCCGGGGTGTCCATGGGTTCCAAACTAGCCCTGCCGCGTCAAGCAGACAATCGCCCATCAGTCCGCCATCGCCGACCGCCCGGTGTTGGCGACCAGTTCCCGGTATCGCAACCGCTTGCCCTCTAGGCCCAGGATAATCGCCCGCATCTGGTCCAACGTGTCCAGCGGGCGGATGTTGTGGCGCCCCGCGAACTCATTCACATAGCGCTGTAGGTGCTTCGGGCTCATCCGGTGGTAGGTACCCATGTATCCGCGCTTGAGCATCGACCAGAAGCTCTCCACGCCGTTCGTATGTGCCTTTCCACGAACATACTCACCGACCGAGTGCTTCACCGTCTCGTGCGGATTGGGCAGCCCCTTGTACGCGCCGGTGTCGTCCGTATAGACCTGCACATCGTCGTCCGCGACGTGCTCCGCGACGAAGATCTGCAACGTGTCCTTGTCGGTGTGCTCGACCACCTGCGCCGAAACCCGTTTGGTCGCCCGGTCCTTCGCCCCGACCACGGCCGTCTTGCCCACCGGCCCCCGACCGGCCTTGAGCTTCTTCTTCTCGTGCTTGTTCTTCTCCAAGCCGCCGATATAGCATTCGTCTACTTCCACCGGCCCGTCGAACATCGCCCGTTCATCCTCCCACGCCTCCCGAAGCCGGTGTGCCAAGAACCACGCGGCTTTCTGGCCGATGCCTAGGTCCCGGTGCAGCTTCATGCTCGCTTGCCCTTTCAGGCCCGTGGCGAGCAGGTAGGTGGCGATGGCCCACGTCTGGTAGCCGAGATTGCTGCCGGCCATCGCCGTGCCGGTCTTTACGCTGAAGAACTTCCGGCACTCCTTCGCGCGGCAACGGTATGGCTGGCTGGGGTGCTTCGCGCCGACCTGCACATTCATGTTGCCGCAGTGCGGGCAGGCAGGCTCGTCGCCCCAGCGGCACTCCGCGATCCACCGTTCTGCGGCGGCATCATCAAAGAACTTGCGGAACAGTTCCGCTAAAGAGAGCCCCCTCCTGAAACTCTTGCCCGGACCCGACTTGGCCATCGTCAACCCCTCGTTGATTTACTTACTAATCGTAACATGGAGGGGTTGAGAAATCAATGGATTTGGTTACGATTCGATGTAATCTCCCTTCCCAACCCTGCCATCTTCGGTGGCCATTGACACTCCGACCCAGACGCTTTCGCTCGGAATGGGTAGACGACTTGTCGGTATAGGCACCCAGCGGATCGGGCCTGCGGATGGCGAGCCGATCAAACCGCGATACCTTTGACCACCTACGAAGAGGCGAAGCGCGAATGCCTCCGGCAGCAGTAGCGGCCTGAGAAGCGGGCTGCTAGCTTTGGCCCCCCATGCGTCCACTCAACCTTAGAAGTTCAATGCTAATTCAGGATACCAACAGCAGTCTTGACCCGCAGCAGGTTTTTGACGCCTGCCAGAAGCTCACCGACATGTCACCGGAAAAGTACTCTCAGGTAAAGCATGGAACCCTAGAGGTGAACCTCCGTGACGAAGTTCCGTTGCTTCGTAGGCTTGCCGAGATGTTCTCCCATATCACACTTGAAGACATCCAAGTGTTGTCGGGCAACGACAGAGCGCGGTTAGCGCAGGAGATCAATCGTTCGCATGACGCACTCACACTCCTCGTCCGGGCATCACCAGAGAGCCTAGCGAAACCCCACCAGATCATTCAGAGGATCAAGCAAGAGTACGGATCAATACGAAAGAGCGCGATGGAGTTCACGTCGCATCCTAGCTCCTCTGGTCACCATGAGTCCCTTCTGCTTGACGCGGGCCACATCGTGAACCAAATGACGGCGTTGGCGGAAGATGCCAAGAGGGTCCACAAGAAGACCGTCGAAGCGAGCCAGAGGACGGTTGTGGCGGAGAGCGCGAACGCTTTTGACAAGGCGTCCAAGCGACACGCCAAGGAGAGATGGGTGTGGCTTGCCGTTGCGACAGGCGTGGCTCTTGCCACGGTGATCATGGGGTGGACCCTGATCGCTCGGCCAGTTTCCGGCGATATAGGTGAAGCGGCAGGCTTCATAGCCGCACGGCTGATTACTTTCGGCATCCTCAGCTACGCACTTGTCTGGGCGAGCCGGAACTATCGGGCAGCGGCCCACAATCAGATCGTCAACGAACACCGCCACGATGCCCTGCAAACCTTCGAGGTCTTCACCGACCCCGCAACCGATGAGGCCACTAGGAACACCGTGCTCATCCAAGCAACCAAGTGCATATACGCGCACCGGCCGTCAGGATTCGGACAGAATCAGCAGGACGGGGAGCCGTCCTCTCACGTGTTGGAACTAACCCGCCATATCGCCAGCGGCAAAGGGTGACGGACCGCACCACAAGGGAGACACATGCCCGTATCTGAAGCGAAGACCTGCGATGTCTGCGGCAAGGACTATTGGGTCGATCCGCAGAAAATGCCGCAAACCCATGCGAACGGAGTTTTCGATCCGCTCTGCCTGATCGCGAAGTTCCTCCACACAATCGCCAAGAGAATCTAGTTTAGTGTCGCATAAGTGGCGCATGGTTAACACATGGAGAAGCCGCTATCGTCCATGACATGCCTGCTCTACGAAGGATTCGATTGCGACCCGGGGACCGTAAGGAGCTCGAGGGATGGGTTCGAGCCCGCACGACCTCGCAGCGGCGCGTGGAGCGCGCCCGGATCATCCTGGGTTCGGCCGGAGATTGCCAGGCCGGGCCTTGGCCCGCGAGATCGGCGTCTCGCTGCCCACCGTGCAGCGATGGCTGGACCGATACGACGAGGGAGGGGCTGGCGGGACTTGAGGATCCGCCCCGCCCCGGTCGGCCGCGAAGCAGGATCACGCCCAAAGTCAAGGCCGAGGTCGTGCGCCGCACGCTCGAGGAGAAGCCGCTGCGCGGAACGCACTGGAGCACCCGCCTGATGGCCGAGTGCATAGGGCTGCATCACAGCCAGGTGGGGCGGATCTGGAACGCCCACGGACTGAAGCTCCACAGGGTGCGCTACTTCAAGCTCTCCACCGATCCCCGCTTCGTCGAGAAGCTCCGCGAAGTGGTGGGGCTCTAGCGTGGCACCGCCGGAGTGGGCGATCGTCTTCTCCTTCGACGAGAAGAGCCAGATCCAGGCCCTGGACCGGACACAGCCGGGGTTGCCGCTCAAGAAGGGACGGGCGGGCACCATGACGCACGACTACAAGCGCCACGGAACCACGACGCTGTTCGCGGCGCTGGACGTCGCCACCGGAGAGGTCATCCACCAGTGTCTGCCCCGTCACCGGCACCAGGAGATTCTCCGCTTCTCCCCCCCAGGCCGCCTCCTGCACAAAAAACCGCAATCATCCGGCTCTCGCCGCTTGTACAATCGGCTCCCTGGCGGGCCACTTGTTCCACGGCCTGCTAGGATGGCGCCACCCGGCCCGACGCCATCCAACGCCCTCACCATCTCAACATACGGAGTGGCACTAATGCCAAAAGCACTTCCCATTACCCTCTACCGGGTTCGAAAAGGTCACACGACAACAGAAACCATCATCAAACGGCGGCCAAACCGTAAGCTTGCAACATTTCCGATCCCAGACGGCGGACTACTCTACATCGAGGAAAGCCGTGTAACCAAACCCACCTGGTTTGATTTTTTCGAGGGTAAACTGTCTGAGGATGATGTGAAGTTGTTTCGCGCACATAGCTCCGCTGTTCTATTGGTAGAACACGATGACCGCCTGTTCGCTGTTACCTTTGGACACGGGAGCTCCATGCTACAGCGGAGCGCCATTGAAGAGAAGTTCGGGCTGCGGGCTGCACTTAACAGGATTGATCGAGACCGAATCATTTCGATGAAACGGAAGACTATCTCTGCCACGCCAATAGCTACCCAATCACAAGCCAGCCGGGAGTCCAACTATCAACAATTCGGATTCAATGAGTATCGCGATCTCATGAAATCAGTGACCGGAAAGATAGGAGACGGTTCCGGCTTCCGGGTTACCGGGCAAGACTCCTTGGGAATACGAGATCGGACTATGCTTGATGATTTGTCTGACCTAATCGCACGGTGGCATGAATACAGCCAGGACACAAGGTATCAAGAGGACTTCGGGTTCATCGATCACATACACGAAGTAACACGTGCGGAGGTAAGGGATCGGTTATGGGAAGAATTGCTGGCAAGGATCTACCAGGGAGACTTGGATGGGATATGGCTGACTCCAAGGGACATCGTGGATTGGTCAGATGTAGGTGATTTTAGTTACAACCATTTCGGACCATTTGTCGATTTGCGGATTGAAGACTACCTTCAATGCCTACGTACCAGCACACCCAAACTCAGCACACTCAAGCGATACACCGTGAACTACCACTCAATCCGAAATGACGTTGCCGTGCCATGCGGCAATGTTCACCAATGCCTCTATGGGAAGATCGAGGACGGCGAAGACGTGTACATTCTGAGTGACGGTAAATGGAGTCAGGTATCGAAGGGTTACGTCAACGACTTACGTGACTTCCTTAGTGCCGAGGTGAGAATCAATGACGACCTCAATCTCCCGCCTTACTTAGTCACGTACGATGAAAAGGACTTCAATAAGGAGGCGGGCAAGAACGACGACTTTGTATTCTTCGACCGAGAGTACCCTCATGTCACAGATTGGGCCGAGAGATTCGAGCTTTGCGACCTATACCATATCCCCACACGAGCCTTCGTTCATGTGAAAAAATGGAGAGATCGTTCAAGCTCCCTCAGCCACTTATTCGCCCAGGGCGCACACGCTGTAAATCGTATCGCTGACGATCCACGGGTTTTGGCCACGCTGCACGAAAAGCGACCGGGAATCGGGCTGGACCCGGACTCATTTGTCGCAAGCAATCACGAAATCGCATATGTGATCTTGGCCGGCAAGAAGGAGTGGCCGTTCTTCACTCAAGTCAATCTGCGACTCCACGTCAAGGAGTTGAAACGGATGGGGTATCGTCAAGTTACCGTAACCCCTATTCCGGTCTCAAGCCAGAACACATCCAGTTCCTGAGAGACAACGGCGCGAGTTCATGCGGCCGCGAGGACCGGCGCCGCTAGAAACCGATTCTATCCATGGGATGTGGTAGGTCTCTTGGCCTTTCGCGCAGACGTGTTGCAGCATCGTGCCCAGGGCCGGTGACTCTGATCTGTGGTCCTTGATCGAAAACCTTTGTCCACCAACCGCGTGTCATTCCTTCTTGCCACAAATAGATCACCCCGTTGTGGTCGCTAGAGTAGGAGGCAGCAATGAATCGCGGTTCTCCAAGATTGACAATTTCTTCTGGTTTCGCCAGCCCGTGCGTCGCTTCCAACAGCAACCTTTCGATTCGCTGAGACATGGACGGATCAGGGGGATCGGTGTCGGCCTCCACCTTTGGCAGGTCAACTCCAGCTCGGTTCTCGTCGCGAACCCAGCCCGCGAGCCTGCGACGCAAATGGGGACTCCTTTCGCACGCTTCTGCTGTCCCCGTAATCCGAAAACGCCCGCACCGCTCACACTCAATGTCACTGTAATCACCGCGTAGGGGTGCCAGCCGTGCTTTGGTTGAGCACAGTGGACAAAGATGATCGCTGCCATACATATCTGTGGTCCCTATTTTGAGGGGTGGAGTTGTTTCTTCGCCACCGTAGGCGAATTCCGGAATCCGGCCGTCAACAGTGACGCTCGGGCGTGCCCCCGTTCGTCGTCAGCCTTCCGCAGATGCTCCGCTTCGTCATAGCTCTCATTGTACGCTAGCAGGGCAAGGGAGTGCGGGGCAACCCCAGCCTCGAAAGCAGCTCCCGGCAGCCTTCCGGCAATGGTCAGGATGCAGGTAGTACACCTCTCGGATTCGGGGAATTGCCCCACTATGGGGACATGGCCGAACCACTCGGCAGCGGCCGGGCGCTGCGCGTTGCCGGATTGAGGACATTGCGTAGCGGGCCCCGCTACACCCGGAACACCTTCATGACCTCGTCGCCGAGATGGTTGATGACCTTTACGGCGATGCGGCCAGACTGCGGCTTCGCAAAGGGTCGGGAGATGGATCTGCGGAGTGATTCCCAAGCCTCCCGCGCGATCTCGGCCTTGAGCGATGTCTTCAGGCTCTTGTAGGGATCTCGGGCACCGAGGAAGTAGGCGTGGCGGACGAAGAAGCTCTCTTCGTTGTAGTCGGTGTCGATGAACCAGCAGGCGATGCCGTCCCGGTTGTCGCTGCGCACCTCGCCCTTGGCCGGGTCGAAGATATCGACCCCGAGCACCTCGACAGAGATGAGGCCGTCGCCCTCGTCGTGGATGTTGATGTCGGGCTCCCCGAAGATGACGAAGAGGTTGCCCTTGTCGGTCTGCTTGAGGTCGGTCGCCATATGGAGATCGGCGTTCATGCGGGCCTTGAGCACGGGCATCCGTCCGAGCTTGGAGAAGTCGGAGGCACCGGCGTCGTAGGCGAATGCGCAGGCGATGAGCGCGTCGAAGCCGAAATCGAGCGCTTCCTTGGCCGCCGCCGCCAAGTCCGGGCGCGAGACGGTGCCAAATTCGGGGCCGATCATGATCCCGGCGCGGCGCACGCGGTTCGACCGCTCGTAGCGGCCTTCGGCGCAGATGTACTCGCCACCGGGCCATCCCGAGAGGGAGGAGAAGTTGATCCGGTCGCCCTTGCGCACCTGCTGGACACCGGCCGTGCGCAGGTTGTCGAGGATGTCGGTGGCGAAATCGCGGGTGGGGCTGTAGTCGACGGTCGAGGGCTCGGCCACCTTCAGCATCAGCTCGTCGTTCTCGTCCACCGCGAGCAGTCGGTGCGGCGACACGCTTTCGACCGTGAAAGGTCCGGCCACGCGCACGACCTTTCTGTCCTCGTACGGCTGGTCGTAGAGATATTCGATTGGGGCGTTGGCGGCGATCGATGCGTCAATGTCCTTCTGCCGCTCAATGCGGGCGTGCCACCACTTCGCGTGGAGGCGCTTGGCTTGGGCCGGCCAGTCATCGGCGGTCTCCCTGGGAATCTGCCACTCCTGCCAGGACTCGCCGAGTGCCGCGTTCAGGTCGTGGCGGAGAGGTTCGAGCGTTTCTTGGTACCGCTCCCAGATGATGTCGATCTCAGCGTTGTTGGCGATCTGCTTGAGGGTGATATGTGGGATGCGCTTGTAGACGAATCCATGCCGGACGCGACCGTGCGTGGTTTCTGTGGACGGGGCCTTGCCGATGATCTGGGTTTCCTTCTGCTGGCCTTCCGGGCTGTCGGCGAGCAGGTAGTAGGGGTAGCGGGTACCCATGATGCGGGCGCGGGCGAGCGCGAGTGCGACGCGCGATGTGTCGATGGTGATCCAGCGGCGACCCCACTGCTCGGCGACGTAGGCGGTGGTCCCAGCACCGCAAGTCGGATCGAGAACGAGGTCGCCGGGGTCGGTGGTCATGAGAATGCAGCGTTGGATGACAGTAGTTGACGTTTGGACGACGTAGATCTTGGGATCAGAACGACTGGTCACTCCACCTGAGACATCGGTCCAGGAATTATCGAGTCGAATAGCGGGAAAATCATCAAAGTACTTCCTGTAGCTGATGTTCTTACCAGTTTTCAATACGCGATCGCCTCGGATTACCCGTCGCATTCCGATCTCGGAAGTCCGCCACCCGCCGACGGATGGCTGGTACTGATTGGACTGGAACGCGACCGTGAACCGCGTTGTTGATGATCCTGTGCGAGAAGTGAGCCCTTGGTCACGGTATACCCGCGCTTGGGGCGGCAGGGGTTCCGCGCTACGTAGTTCCGCGGGCGTGACTCGGCGCTCGGAAAGGTCCGGCAACCGAACGCGCTTGTAACGGGTCGCACCTGCCTTCCAGGGCTCAAGTCGCTTGTAGTGGCGCCGGAACTTGGTTTGCGTTCGGTCCTTAGCGTACCAGAGGAGATAGTTTATGGTGTTGTCTAGGTACTGAGATCCTAGTCCTATAGAAGTCTTGTAGCCAATCGTGCTTATCGAATTATCGTGTCCGAAGACTTCGTCAAGAAGAGCTCTAACGCGATGCACGTTCTCTTCCCCGATCTGCACGAACACCGACCCGCTCTCGGTCAGCAGATCCCGCGCCACCGTCAGGCGGTCGCGCAGATAGGCCAAGTACGAGTGAATCCCGTCCCGCCACGTGTCCCGAAACGCCTTCACCTGCTCGGGCTCGCGCGAAATGTGCTCCTTCTTCCCGTCCCTGACGTTTCGGCTGGTCGTCGACCACTGGAAGTTGGAGTTGAACTTGATGCCATAGGGTGGGTCTATGTACATGCACTGCACCTTCCCGCGCAGAGCCTCCCGTTCGGCCAGCGACGCCATCACGTGCAGGCTGTCGCCCAGAATCATCCGATTGGCCCAGTTGGCGTCGTGCTGGTAGAACTCCGTGCGTGCGTCCCCGTCGGGTACACCGTTGAAGTCGGCGAAAAGGTCGATCGTCCCGTCACCGCCGTCGCCATCCTCCTTCGAGTAGCGCACCAGCGAGTGAAGTGACCCCCAAAAGTTGGACACCTGACCTCTGGGTTGATTGTGCTGTTCAGCCCTCGCGGTAGAGTTCCTGAATGATAGCCAAGGGTGGCCGGTCTCCGAGAGAGGAGTGACGGCGCACCCGA
>MKWU01001197.1_pt1 | contig 46485 bp, 38 predicted proteins | sample 809101 | NCBI WGS metagenome assembly MKWU01 (sample SAMN05860141, study PRJNA318959) | sponge metagenome | host: Aplysina aerophoba | place: Slovenia: Piran, Adriatic Sea, Gulf of Piran | collected 2013-05-07 | reverse complement strand
CCCAGGCCGCGATGGAGCCCATGCCCACCCCGGCACCGGGCGGCACCCAGGCCGCGATGGAGCCCATGCCCACCCCGGCACCGGGCGGCACCCAGGCCGCGGTGGAGCCGATGCCTACCCCGGCACCACAAAGCGGAGAACAAACCGCGGAGTCGGCGCCCGATCCGGACACGGTGGCCGCTCCCGCGGCAACGGAAGCAGAGCCGGAGATTGCCGACTACATCACGATCGTCACGGATCGCGTGTCAAACTGGTTGTCGCGAATCAGGGATCTCTGGTGACCGCGCGGGAACGACGCCCGGTGGCAGGGCTGCCCGGTAGCGTCCTGGCGTCACGACTCCTGCCGCCGGGTCCGAATCGCTAGAGATCCCGCACTATCCGAAACCCCGTATAGTCGCTTCGGAACGAGGGCCGTTCTCCACCGCGGTGCGCGGCTCGAAGATACTTCGGGGTGCTGGCCCACGACGCGCCGCGCATGACACGACCCGGGCATTCCTCGTTTTGCCACGCGCTGCCGTTGGACGGCGCCCCGACGTAGCTCATCGTGTAGCAGTCCTGCACCCACTCCCACGCATTCCCCAGCATGTCGTGCAAACCGTAGGCATTCGACTGGAACGAGCCTACCAGGGACGTCTTCGCGTATCCGTCGTTGCAGTTGTGGCGCCAGGGAAGACCGGACGCTTCGTCAGCGCCATTGGCGTTGCGGCACTGCGGCTCGGTGCTGTCGCCCCAGTACCAGGGAGTGCTCGTCCCGGCGCGAGCCGCGTACTCCCACTCGGCGGCGCTCGGCAGCCGATATCTCGCACCCGTGTGTTCGGAAAGCCAGGCAGCGTACGCGGTGGCATCGTTCCAACTGATGCAGACTACGGGATGGCGCACAGTCTGGGGGAACGCCACGTTGCGCCAGTTGACACCGACCAGTTCCTTCCACTCGACCCCTTCGTTCACCATGCAGGACTGCGCCTCGGACGCATAGCCCGTCGCACGCACGAATCGGGAGTATTCGTCGCGCGTGACTTCGTAGACCCCGATTGCGTATGGCCTGGTGATCGTGACCGGATGGGCCGGACCTTCCCGGTCGTATCGTCCCTCCTCCTCGGGTGGCGACCCCATCACGAATGAGCCGACGGGTATCGCGATGACTTCCGGACATTCATCACAATCACGCCACCGTTCTCCGGGCGCCCGACCCGATTCGCTCTGCGCAACGGCGCTGGTGACGAGCGTGACCGATGCCGCAACCAACAGGCCCCGTACAAGATTTCGGCTCACGTTCCGATTCTCCCTTGCTGTAGTCTCTGGACGACTTCCCCTCTCTCGGGGAATTCGGCGGGCGCTGCGCCCCAAGGTTGCAGTCGCGTCCGCGGGCGGCGAGCGCGGGTTCGGGCCGCGACCCGCAAGATTTGCGGCATTCCACGTTCGCGCCGCGAACCAACCATCTTCTTCTTACAAGGGAGAGAGTATGCGGGAGTCGAAGACGGTGGTCCAGAATGAAGGAGGCCCGGGCACGTGAGCGAGCGCGGGAAGGGTTCGCGGTCGGGGGTGACGCACCTCGACCGGGCGCGAGTGCGGTTCGAGGTCGGAGACGAAGTGAGCTTCGCCACCGCGAAGGGCGGGGTCCGGACCGGCGCGATCGAGAAGCTCAATCCCGCGCGAGCGGCCGTGCGGTGCAACGGCGAGAGATGGCACGTTCCGTATCTCCTGCTCGAACACCGGAACGCGGTGAGCCGTGCGCGAAACGAGCAGCGGCTGGTCGAGGTGTCGAATCAAGCGCGCGCCCTGATGGACAGCCATGGTCTCGAGGACTGGACGTTCCGGTTCAGCGCCGCGCAGAGCAGGCTCGGCGAGTGTCGAGAGCGAGAGAAGCTCATCCGGCTCAGCCTGAGCCATGCGATGAAGGCCGAACCGCACGAGGTGAAGGACACCATCTTGCACGAAGTTGCGCACGCGCTGGCGGGTGCGGGGGTCGGTCACGGTCCGGCATGGAAGGCGATCGCGACGCGAATCGGAGCGACTCCGAAGTCGCGCGCGGAGGAAAGCGAGACGGTCCGCGCCGACAGACTGGCCGCAAAGGCGAGGTTTCGCTCCGGGATGGAGGTGCGCTTCCGGACCAGGGACGGTCAGCTCCGGAACGGCTTCATCGCCCGGATGAACCCCAAGCGAGCGACCGTGAAAGTCGACCGCACGGTCTTCCTCGTTCCGTACCCGGCCCTCGAGCCCCGGGAGCCGTCCGGCGACGGGGACACGCCGCCCTGATCGCCGCGGCGGACGGCCACCTCTCACGACCTCTCCCGGCCGGATCAGCCCTTGATCGCGCCCATCGTCATGCCCGCGATGAAGTAGCGCTGGAAGAACAGGAACACGACCAGGGTCGGCAGGCTCGCCACCAGCGACAGCGCGCCCTGGATTCCCCAGGCGACGCTGTACTGGCCCTTGAGGGACACGATCCCGAGCATGATCGTTCGTTTCTCGTCGCTCTGGGTAAAGATGAGCGGCCAGAGGAAGTCGTTCCAGATCCAGGTGAACTGAAGGGTCGCGAGCACCGCGAGGGCGGGCAGGCTGATCGGCAGGGCGACCCTCGTCAGGACCTGCCATTCGTTCGCGCCCTCGACGATCGCCGCCTCCCTGAGCGCGTTCGGAACGGTGGCGAAGAAGTTGCGCATGAGCAGAGTGCAGATCGGGACCCCCATCGCGACGTGCACGATGATCATCGGCCAGAGAGTGTCCAGAAGTCCGAGCCCGCTGAACATCCGAAAGAGCGGAATGAGGATGATCTGGGGTGGGAAGAACATCCCCGACACCACCACCAGGAACAGCAGTTCGCTGCCCCGGAACGGGAGCTTCGAGAACACGTACCCGGCAAGGATCCCGAGGCCGATCGACCCCGCCGTCGCCGGCACGGTGACGAGGAAGGTGTTGACGAAGTAGGTCTTGACCGAGGGGTGGGCGAGCACTTCCCGGAAGTTCTCTAGGTAAAGACTGCCGGGGATCGTCCAGAGCGCGCCGAAGGCGATCTCCCGGGTGCTCTTGAGCGAGCTGAGGATCACTCCCAAGGTGGGAGCGAGGAAAAGAAGAGCGAGAACGCTCAGGCAGACGAAGACCACCGCCGGCCACGGGTTGAACGGCCGACCCACGCCGACCCCACCACCCCCCCCGCCGCCCACGGTTGCCACGGCCCCCCCCCCCCGCCCCCCCCCCCCCCCCCCGCCGCGGCCGCGCCCGCTCCCGCCCCGGGAATCGCCTGCGCCCCCGTCGCAGCGTTCGTCCTCGATCCGTTCCGGTCAACCATGGATCTCGTCGAGCTTTCGGAGCTGCCGGAAGTAGAGGAAGATGATGGCGAGGGTGAGCAGGAAGAGGATGACCGAGATCGCGCTTCCGTAGCCCATCTTGTACTTCTTGAAGGACTCGTTGTACATGAACATGGCGAGGGTGTCGGAGGAGTGGAACGGCCCGCCTGCGGTCATGATGTAGAGGATGTCGAATCCCTTGAGCGAGTTGATGACCGAGAGGGCAACCACCACCACCGTCGCCGGACGCAGCATCGGAAGGACCACGTGCCACGTCTTCTGCCAACCGTTGGCGCCCTCGATCGACGCCGCCTCGGTGAGGTCTGCGGGCACCGCGGTCAGCCCGGCGAGGAAGATCACCATCGAGAGCCCCATCTGCTGCCAGGACCACGCCACGATCACCGAGTAGAGCGCGCTTTGCGGCTTCGCGAGCCACGCGAACGTCTCCGGCTCGCCGGTCACCGCCTCGACGAAACTGTTCAGCAACCCCCAGTCGGGCTGGTAAATCCAGACCCAGATCTGGCCGACGACGACCGCGGAGAGGCAGATCGGGAGGTAGAAGATCGACTTGAAGACGTTTGCGCCGCGCACCGCGTAGGAGTCGAGCAACAGCGCGAGCGCGAGCCCGCCCAGGGTGGGAAGCAGGAGTGCGAGCACCATCCAGACGACGGTGTTGAGGATGGCGTTGGTGAACAGCCGGTCGGTTACGACCCGGGCGAAGTTCTCGAATCCGATGAAGCGGTAGTTCGGGTTGAAGCCGTTCCAGTCGGTGAAGCTGTAGTAGAAGGAGTCGAGGAGGGGCCAGACGACGAAGACCCCGAAGACCGACAGGGGTGCGATGAGCAGCGCGACCCGCCAGAAGACGGCGTGACGGTTCATCGTGCGGCGGCCGTACGAGCGCTGCGGATCCCGGGGCCGGATGACCGGCCTCCGGGGTGACGGGAGGGGGCCGGCCGGCCCCCTCCCGACTATTGCGGTTCTACGGCTGGACGGCCGCTTCCCGGCTACTTGCCGAAGACTTCCTTGGCGCCGTCTTCGGTGTCGGCGAGAAAGCCCTCGTACCCGGAAGGATCGTCCATGAACCGGGCGAACATCGAAAGACCGTGCTCCGCCATCGGCGGCGTCGTCGCGAGATCGTAGTTGAACGCGAACGTGTCGGCGTTCCCGACCGCGGCGAGGGCCCGCGTCATGACCGAGGTGTAGATGCTCTCGTCGACCCCGACGTTGGGCGACAGGGCGCCCTGCGCCTGGGCCCAGATTCCCTGCGATTCCTCGTCCGAGACGAGGAAGGCGAGCAGCTCCTCGGCGTTTGCCCGGTTGGGCGCGTTGGCGGAGATGAGCAGACCGTCGACCGGCCCCACCACCGCGTTGGGGACGCCGTCGGCTATCGCCGGGAATTCGAAGAAGTCGTAGTCGTCACCCGCCATTAGGCCGTTGCCGTTCCAGTACCCGGTGATCCAGGTTCCCATCAGGGTCATCGCCGCGTCCCCGCGCGCGACCTTGTCCGACGCGTCGGTCCAGCCGTCCGCGTTCGCGTTCGCGGTGAAGTACCCGGCATCGACCAGCTCCTTCCACAGGGCCATGGCGGCCTTCACCTCGTCGTCCGTGTACGCGGCCTCGCCGGCCATGAGCTTCGCCCGATAATCCGGACCGGCGGTCCGAAGCAGCAGGTAGTCGAACCAGAACTGGGCCGGCCAGCGGTCCTTGGAGCCGAGCGCGATGGGCGTCACCCCCTTGGCCTTGAGATCTGCGCAAAGGGCCATGAACCCGTCCCAGTCGGTGGGGAACTCGGTCACCCCGGCGTCGGCCATCACCTTGGTGTTGTAGAACATTCCAGCGTAGTGATAGCCGAACGGGACGAGATAGCGGGAGCCGTTGTACATCGTGGCCCCGTCCGCGAGGGACTTCGCCACCACCGAGTCGAGCCCCCGGGCGCCCCACATCTCGTCAATCGCGCCGAGGTTTCCGGCATCCACGACGAACTGGGTGCGGGCGCCGGCCCAGTAGCTGAACACGTCCGGGAGGTTGCCGCCCGCCGCGCGGACCAGGATTCCGGCCTTGAAGTCCTCGTGGCCGATGGGGCTGTCCTTGACCGTGATCCCCTTCGCATCCTGGAACTTCGCGAAGATCTTCTCGAGCCCGGCTCGCCCCAGCTCGCCCGAGAAGTAATGGCTGATGGTGACTTCGCCTTCCGCGAGCGCGCTGCCGCCCCAACCGAATCCTCCCGTCAGCGCGAATGCGCCGGCGAGCGCCGCCGCCTTGAATGGCATGGTTTCACGCATGGTTCGCTCTCCTTCACAGCCGAATCGCGTGTTGGACGCCGGAAATGGCGTGCGCAAGCATTATGCGCCGGTTGGGCACCCGTCGAAACCCGATTTCGGTGTCTCGCCCGGTCACCCCGACAATGGTGCTTCGCAGCCCCGCCACCAGACAGGAGAACCCAACGAGGCTGCGCCTCGGACCGACGGGACAGGTTCGAAGCCACTTGTATTCGCCCGAAGCCCCGGTGCTCCGTAGCGGTAGCAGCCTCGTACGCTTCATTCCGGAAACAGGCTTGTAGACTTGACTCATCTGTAGAGATCGGGGCCTCCCAAGGAGACTAGGTTGGACAAGGTTCGAGTCGGCTTCGTCGGAACCGGCCGCATCTCCGACTTGCACGCCATCGAGTATCGGAATCACCCGCACGCCGAGATCGTCGCGCTCTGCGACCGGGACCCGGCGCTCGCCGAAGCGCGCGCCCGCGCCTGGGGTCTCGAAGACCCGTTCATCACCGACGACTTCCGGGAGCTCGCCGCGCTCGACACGGTCGACCTGGTCGAGGTTCTGCTCCCGCATCACCTCCACCTCGAGGCCACCCTCGCGGGACTCGCGGCCGGCAAGGCGGTCTCGGTCCAGAAGCCGATGTGCACGAGCGTCGCCGACGCCGACCGGATGATCGAGGCCGCCCGCGACGCCCCCGGTCCGCTCCGGGTATTCGAGAACTTCGTCTTCTACCCGCCCGTCGTCAAGGCGAAGTCCCTCATCGACGAGGGAGCCATCGGCGAGCCGCTGACCATCCGCATCAAGAGCAACCCGGGGCGGAGCGACACCGCCTGGGAGGTGCCGGCCAATACCCTCGCGTGGCGCCAGGACTTCGATCGGATCGGGGGCGGCCCCCTCGTCTTCGACGACGGCCACCACAAGTTCGCCCTCGCCTGGTACTTCATGGGGCAGGCGGAGGAGGTGCACGCCTGGATCAGCCACACCACCGCCCCGGACGGCTTCGTGTTCGACGCGCCGGCGATGGTCTCCTTCCGTTTCCCCGGGAACCGATACGGCAATCTCGAGATCGTCTACTCGCCGGAGCTCGACATCGTGACCGAGCACTACGCGCAGGACGACCGGGTGGAGATCACCGGGACTCGCGGCGTCATCCGGATCAACCGCGGCCACGGCCAGCTCGGCTCGGACGTCGTTCCCGTCCAGCTCTTCCGCGATGGGGTGCTCACGGACTACCGCGACGTCGAGACCGGCTGGGAGTCGAGCTTCGTGCACTCGACCCGGCACTGCATCGAAGCGCTGCGAAGCGGGATCCAGCCGCAGCTCTCGGGAAGGGACGGGCGCGAGATCCTGCGCTTCGCGTTCGCCGCCGAGGAGTCGGCCCGGACGGGCGCCGTGGTCCGGCTCTGAGCCGGGCCGGCCGCGGCGAACGGGATCGGCGACCCGTTCGTCACTGAGCGGCTCGATTCCCCCCGCGCGGTCGTGGAACGCGGCCGCGAGACAGCTCGGCTCCCCGAACGTGGCGGGGCCACCGCTCGCCCGAGCCCGGCCGGTTCCCCCCCGGGCGGGCGGGGAGCGCGGCCGCGAGACAGCGCGGCTCGCTGAACGTGGCGGCGCAACCGTTCGCCGGAGCCGGGTGAGATCGCCGCGCGAGGCCGGGTCGAGGCGGCATTGACACCGGGGTTCCCGCCGTCATACTAGTTTCGGTACCTGTTCCATAATGCGGTTGGGATCGCTCCCTCACCGGCAGCCAGGGAGCCACAGCCGAAACGAAGAGGAGAGAATCAGATGGCCAAGAGTCCCGTTGACAAGGCGTCCGGCAAGAAGGGCCTGACCCGCCGCGAATTCACGAAATCGTCCGCCGCCGTCGCGGCCGGCACTGGTCTCGGGCTCTTCGGCGGGGTCGCACCCGCCTTCGCGCAGCAGCGCGAGGTGCACCACTTGGCGTGGAACAACTTCATCCCGCCCGCCGACGAGCTCACTCTCGAGTTTGCCGCGACCTTCGAGAAGGAAGCCGGCATCAAGATCCGTTTCGAGACCATCGGCCAGAACGACATCCAGGCGCGGGCCGCGGCCGCGATCGAGGGCGGCGCGGGCCCCGACATCATCCAGCTCTTCTGGAACCACGCGCACCTGTATGCGGGAGGGCTTGCCGACCACAGTGCAATCTACGAAATGGACGGGGGCGATCAGATCTACCCCTACCTGCAGGAGGCGACCACCGTCGACGACGTGCCGCGCGGCATTCCGTACTTCGGCATCGGCAACCTCATGGCCTACCGGACGGACGTCTACAAGGACCTCGGGATCTCGATCCCGGACAACTGGGACGAGTTCCTGGCCGCGGGCACGAAGTGCAAGGCGGAGGGCTGGCCCTTCGGTCAGACCCTCGGGCACACCCTCGGCGACGCGCCGAACTTCACCTATTCGCTGATGTGGAGCTTCGGTGGCTCGGAGGTCGACGAGTCCGGCCAGGTGGCCGTCAACTCGGAGGCCACCCGCGCCGCCATCGACTGGATGAAGGAGGCCTGGGAGGCCGCATTCGAGCCGGGCGGGCTTTCCTGGGACGACGGCAGCAACAACCGGGCATTCCTCGCCGAGCAGATCTGCACCACCTCCAACGCGGCCAGCATCTACTTCGTGGCCCGGCAGAAGGAGATGAACCACGTCGCCGACAACATGGGCCACTATCTCTACCCGCAGGGACCGGGGGGCCGGTTCTGCGTTTCGGTGCCACAGGGCTTCAGCATCCCGAAGTACTCGAAGAACCAGGAAGCGGCGATGGAGTGGATCCGGTTCCTGCTTCGTCCCGACAACTACGAGCGCTACATCTCGGTCCAGAACTGCTTCGCCCTTCCGCGCGCGCCGGGTCTGGAGGGCCTCCCGATGTGGACTGCGGATCCGGCCGTCTCGATCTTCGCGGAGGCGGGGAAGTACTCACGAAGCTACGGGTGGCCGGGGCCGTTCGGGCGGGGCGCCGCCGAGGCGCAGTCGAAGTACATCATCGTCGACATGTTCGCGCGGGCGGTGCAGGGCGCGTCGGCGCAGGAAGCGGCCGCCTGGGCCGAGAAGGAGTTGAAGAACGTCTACGGGACCTGACGCTGCGGTCATGCCAGGTTCGGCGTCCGGGCCGGGCTCCGGCCCGGACCGGACCGGACCGGTGCCATCATCGGAAATCGGTGAGCCAAGAACGGAGGAAGCGAAGTGAAGAAGACAACCAGGAAACCCGTTGAGAGCGCGGCCCCCAAGAAGGGCCTGACCCGTCGCGACTTCACGAAGTCGACCGCCGCGGTGGCCGCCGGCACGAGCCTCGGCATCTTCGGCGGGGTGGCGCCGGCCTTCGCGCAGAAGCGCGAGGTGCACCATCTGGCGTGGAACAACTTCATCGCGCCGGCCGACGATCTCACCCGCGAGAACGCCGCGGCGTTCGAGAAGGAGTCCGGGATCGCGGTCCGGTTCGAGACCATCAACCAGAACGACCTCCAGGCGCGCGCGGCAGCCGCGATCGAGGGCGGCGCGGGCCCCGACATCCTGCAGCTCCACTGGAACCACGCCCACCTCTACGCGGGCGGCCTCATGGACCACAGCGCAATCTTCGAGCTCGACGGCGGCGACGCGGTCTACTCCTACCAGCAGGAGGCGGTCATCGTCGACGGGGTCCCGCGCGGCGTTCCGTACTACGGCATCGGCAACATCATGGCCTACCGGACCGACGTCTATTCCGATCTCGGCATCGAGGTGCCGGACACGTGGGACCAGTACCTGACGGCGGGCACGAAGGCCAAGGCCGAAGGCTGGCCCTTCGGGCAGACCCTCGGTCACACCCTCGGCGACGCGCCGATGTTCTGCTATCCCCTGATGTGGAGCTTCGGAGGTTCGGAGATCGACGAGTCCGGCAAGGTCGCGATCAACTCCGCGGCCACTCACCGGGCCATCGACTTCATGAAGGGGGCCTGGGAAGCCATCTACGAGCCGGGAGGCCTCTCCTGGGACGACGGCAGCAACAACCGTTCGTTCCTGTCCGGGGAGATCTGCACCACCGCCAACGGAGCCAGCATCTACTTCGTCGCCCGGCAGAAGAACATGGCCCACATCGCCGACAACATGAGCCACTACCTCTTCCCGAAGGGGGATGCGGGCCGGTTCTGCATGTCGGTGCCGCTCAGCTTCTGCATTCCGAATTACTCGAAGAACCAGGAAGCGGCGATGGAGTGGATCCGGTACCAGCTCCGGGCGGACAACTACGAGCAGTACATCGCGGTCCAGAACTGCTACGGCCTGCCGCGCGCCCCGGGCCTCGAGGATCACCCGGTCTGGAATTCCGACCCGGCGGTGTCGATCTACGCGCAGGTGCCGCAGTACGGGCGGAACTTCGGCTGGCCGGGGCCGTTCGGCCGGGCTGCCTCCGAGGTACAGTCGAAGTACATCATCGTCGACATGTTCGCGAGGGCGGTTCAGGGCGAATCGGCGCAGGAGGCGGCCGCCTGGGCCGAGAAGGAGCTCAAGAACGTCTACGGCGCGTGACGCAGCGGCGGAACGCGAATTCGTTGCAGTTCCCACGACTTGCACCCCCCGCCCCGCCGGTGGCCCGACGGGGCGGGGGGTGGTCGCTGCCCGCCTGACTCCGGCATTCTGAGCGAAATGGACGAAGGGCGAAGGCCGGCGTCTGTTCCGTGGAGAAACGGCGGCATTCGCCTGCCCTGGCGGCACCACCACGCCTGAGGCCTGAAAGGACCATGCCCGAGAAGGAGACCATCGGCTACATCGGCCTCGGCAACATGGGAATGCCGATGGCGCGGAACCTGCTCCGGGCGGGCTATCCGGTCGTGGTCCACGACATCGATTCCTCCCGCGTGCGGACCCTCGTCGACGAAGGCGCCGCCGCGGCCGGAGGTCCGGCCGAAATGGCATCGCGCGCCTCGGTCATCTTCTCGAGCCTGCCCACCGCGAACAGCGTCGAGGACGTGGCGGCCGGACCGGGCGGCATCCTCGAGGGCGGTCGAGCGGGTCAGATCTACGTCGACATGTCGACCATTCCCCCTCCGGTGTGCGAACGGCTCGGTGCCCTGCTTGGCGATCGCGGCATCGACATGCTCGACGCACCGGTCACCGGCGGCAAGGCGGGGGCGGCGGCCGGCACGCTCGGAATCATGGTCGGCGGGCGGCCCGACGCATTCGAACGTTGCCGTCCCTTTCTCGAGGTCCTCGGCGGGGTAGTCCAGCATTTCGGCGCGGCAGTGGGGGCGGGGATGCACGCCAAGTTGGCCAACCAGATCATGGTGGGCGTCCATCTCGCCGCTTTCGCGGAGGCGCTCGCCTACGGAAAACGGGCGGGGCTCGACCTCCACATGCTCGTGGAAATCCTCAAGTCGGGACGCGCCGGCAGCGAGATCCTGAACGTGAACTCTCCCGGGATCCTCGACGGAAACCTCGAGGAGGTGGGTGCGATGGGCCCCATGACCCTGCTCCGCAAGGACCTCGACTGCGTGGTCGAGAGCATGGCGGCAATGGGAGTGGAGCGGTCGCTCAGCCACGGCGTTCGCGACATGTACGGTCAGCTCATCGACGAGGATCGGGGCAAGCGCGAGGTAGCCCGCGACTGCATGGGCCTCATCTATCTCTATCAGAACCGGTTTGGGGTCGAGGTGCTCCGCGATGCGCAATGAAGCGAAACGCCCGGGCGCCACCCCGGCGTCGATCAGGCGACCCGCCGGTGGACCGCTGGCGGTCCGACTCCGCGTATCATCGCAAGGTGACACTGCGGACCGGCTCCGCGCGAGGGCGTCGACGACACGCGCCGCCGGATGCCGCTCCCTGACGGACGGGCGGAGCTGAGCATGGCCGAGACGACTGCCAAGACTGCCGCCACGACGCGCGAGAGCGCCTCCCGCACGGCGGAGAAATCGCGCACGAGCTGGATCACCACTCAGCTCGAGAACGAGCGGGTCCTCGGCTACGTGCTGCTGACCCCCGCCTTCCTGCTCATCATCGTCTTCATCGCCTATCCGTTTGCCCTCGGGACATGGATGGCGCTCACCGACAAGGTGGTGGGGCAACCGGGCAACTTCATCGGCCTTGCGAACTTCGCGAAGCTTCTCGACAGCGACATCTTCCGCACCGCGGCGTGGAACACCGTCTTCTTCACCGTCGTCGCGACCGCGATCAAGGCGGCGCTCGGCATGTGGCTCGCCGTCCTCCTGAATCGCAAGTTCAGCCTCTCGCGCGTCACCCGCGCGGCGGTCCTCCTCCCGTTCATCGTGCCGACGGTCCTCAGCACCCTCGTGTGGCTCTGGATGCTTGACGGCACGTTCAGCGTCTTCAACTGGATTCTCCGCTGGTTATGGGACATGGAGATCAGCGTCTTCGGCCTCGTCATCAAGGAGGACTTCGGGTACATACGGGGGCCGAACTGGCTGGGCGAGCCGAGCTGGGCGATGGGCTCGATCATCATGGCGAACGTGTGGCGGGGGCTGCCCTTCTTCGCGATCTCGTTCCTCGCCGCCTTGCAGACGGTGCCGAGCGAGCTGTATGACGCGGCCGACATCGACGGGGCGAGCGGGTGGCGGAAGTTCTGGCACGTCACCCTGCCGATGATCAAACCGGTCGCCATAGTGGTCGTGGTCTTCTCCTTCGTCGTCACCTTCGCCGACTTCCAGCTCGTCTACGTGCTGACCCGGGGCGGCCCGCACAACTCGACCCATCTCCTCGCGACCCTTGCCTATCAGCTCTCGATGCATGCGGGGAATCTCGGCGAGGGGGCGGCTGCCGCGCTCTTCATGGTGCCGCTCCTCTTCGTCGTCATCGTCCTTCAGCTCACTTACCTCCGCCGGATCGGCGTGGATTGATGTCGCGAAGCGGAGGGGAGGTCCGAGCATGAGCACATCCGCACTCGTGGGCGAGACTTATCGCAGGCGGCTCATCGTCTTCTACATTCCGCTCTTCCTCTTCGTCTTTGCGATGCTCTTCCCGTTCTTCTGGATGCTCATCACTTCGATCAAGACCGACGCCGAGCTCTACAACCGCCGAATCTCCCCGTTCCTGGTGCGGGACCCGACACTCGAGCACTGGAGGATGCTCTTCCAGGACACCCTGTTCCTGCAATGGACGTGGAACACGCTCTGGGTCGCAACCGTCTCGACCGGCATCTCGCTCTTCGCCGGCGTTCTCGGCGGGTACGCGCTCGCCCGACTGACGTTCCGGGGCTCGACCGTCTTCAGCGTCTGGATCTTCATCACCTACCTCGTGCCGCCGGCGCTCCTCTTCATTCCGCTCACCGGGGTGATGTCGTTCTTCGGCCTGGTCGATTCGCGAGTCTCCCTGATGTTCGCCTACCCGACGTTTCTCGTGCCCTTCTGCATCTGGCTGCTGATCGGCTACTTCCAGACGATCCCGAAGGAGCTCGAGGAGTGCGCCCGCATCGACGGGGCGACCCGCGTCCAGGCAATGGTGAAGATCGTCCTGCCGCTCGCGGTGCCCGGGATCCTGTCGGCCGGGATATTCGCGTTCACCCTGTCGTGGAACGAGTTCCTCTACGCCCTCGTGTTCCTCTCCTCGCCAGAGAACAAGACGGTACCGGTGGGGGTGACCGGGGAGCTGATCCTCGGCGACGTGTTCTTCTGGGGGCCGCTGATGGCCGGAGCTCTCTTCGGATCCGTCCCCGTGGCCATCGTGTACTCGTTCTTCGTCGAACACTACGTCTCCGGAATGACCGGGGCGGTTAAGGGATAGAATTCTCGCTCCCGGTGCACGAAACCGTGAGCGACTGGTAAGGGGTTTCCCAATGGCACAAATCCTGCTCAAGGATCTCTACAAGACGTACGGCGAGACCCCCGCGGTCCGCGGCATCAACCTGACCATCGACGAGAACGAGTTCGTGGTGCTGGTCGGGCCCTCGGGATGCGGAAAGACGACGACGCTACGCATGATCGCGGGTCTCGAGCACATCACCGACGGTGAGATCTACATCGGGGAGCGGCTCATCAACGACGTGCCGCCGCGCGATCGGGACATCGCGATGGTGTTCCAGAACTACGCGCTCTATCCCCACATGACGGTGCACGAGAACATGTCGTTTGGCCTTCGCCTCCGGAAGCTGCCGAAGGACGAGATCCAGCGCAGGGTCAAGGAGGCGGCGGATATCCTCGACATCGGCGAGCTTCTCGCCCGCCGCCCGAAGCAGCTCTCGGGCGGACAGCGCCAGCGGGTCGCGATGGGCCGCGCCATCGTGCGCAATCCCGAGGCGTTCCTCTTCGACGAGCCGCTCTCGAATCTCGATGCCAAGCTCCGGGTGCAGATGCGCACGGAAATCAAGCTCATCCACCAGCGGGTGCGCACCACGGTGGTCTACGTGACCCACGATCAGGTCGAGGCGATGACCCTGGCGGATCGGATCGTGGTGATGAACGACGGGATCGTCGAGCAGGTCGCGTCCCCCCAGGAGATGTACGACAACCCCTCGACCCGCTTCGTCGCCGGCTTCATCGGGTCGCCGTCGATGAACTTCCTGCCCTGCAAGCTGACCGGGAACGGTTCGGGACTGTCGGTGATCCTCTCCGACGGGATCCGGCTCAACGTCCCCGCGGATCGGGAGGGCCGGTACCGGGACTACCTGGACCGCGATCTCACGTTCGGGATCCGTCCCGAGCACCTGACGGAGCAGCGCCAGCACACCAACGCGGACCAGCAGGACTTCTCCTGCCAGGTCGGGGTGCTCGAGCCGATGGGAATCGACACCATGGTCTTCATGAACATCGAGGGGGAGGACGTGTGCGCCCGCGCCGCGCCCAAGTCGGTAAAGAACCCCGGCGAGGACATGTTGTTCACCATCGACATGCAGAACATGCACCTCATCGATCCGGGGACGGACAAGGTCCTGTAGCGCCCGGACGAAGGTCCCGACGAAGGCGCCCGGCCGGGGCCGAATTTGCGGTCCTCCTCCGCCCGTGGAACGTCGCGGCTCGCGCGCGGGAACTCGTCAGCAAATATCACACTTCGCCGTCGTCTCATCGTCGCGGACACGTTGCGCACCTGACCCGAGGAATCGGACCGTCGTCGAGCGCCCGTCTTCGTGCGCAGAGCACGTGCAGCTCCACCCGAGGCGCCGGCAATGCTGGTCCACCAAGCCGGGGCCGAGGGCAGGAGAACAAGACCGACTGTTCGCCTCCCTCTTGGGAGCACAGCCTCACAAGTGCCGTACAGACGCGAGCGATTCTTCGCTCGGACGGCCCTCGATGGTTGCGGCCCAGCCGACGAGATCGGGCCGGGGTCCGAACAGGGCGAAAACCCGGCCGTCCCGTTCCGGGCCCGGTCGCAGGCCCCGGTCCACGCGCCAGCCGTGGGCGCCATCCGACCGAACCGCGGCTGAAGGCGCGGTGATCCCTCCCCCGTTCGTCCGATGCCGTCGGGCGAACTGCCGACACGCGGGCCAGCTCTCGGCGCCGCCCGTCAGCGTCTGTTCCGATAGATCAGGCTGAAGCGATGGCGGCTCTCCGATGTCGACCGCCCAGAGCGCACGGCGAACAGTGAGGAAATTCTGCGGATCGTCAATCTCCTCGTGGCGAAGAAACTCGGCCCAAGCACCGTCCGGGGTATCGCAGAAGTAGTGGGTCAACTCGCGAGCCTCGTTCCATCGGCCCGCGGGATGCGACGAATCCTCCCGCAGGAAAGGAAAGCAGGCCCATCGCATCGGCCCGGCTCAACGCCGCGATGGCCACGGATGCAAGCTTCGGATCATCGAATGGACTGCAGACGGATTGAATATGGAGATTGACCATTACCCGAAATCCATCCGGCGGCTCCGGCTCGAGCAACTGCATCGTGTATCGTCAATGGGCGGGCGCCGGGCGCGCGGCGCGCCGCGCGCCACTTCAGGATGGCGGCGGGGAGGGGGGCGGCCGGGAGCGCGCGGCCCTGCGGCGCGCCGCGCGCTTGTTAGGGAGGGGGGCGGGCAGGGTCGCGTCGAGCACCGCGAGTCCATGCCCGCCGTTGATGTTAAGCACCTCACCGGTGATCTGCCGCGAGTCGTCGCTCGCGAGGAAGACGCAAAGTCGCGCGATTTCGTCCGGCTCGATGAGCTCGTGCGTCGGGATCGCCTCCACCATCGCGGCCCGCTGCTCCGCCGCGGTGCCGCCGAGCTGGGCGGCCGCCTGCTCGAACCATCGGTCCCGCCGCTCGCCGGCGACGCCTCCTCCGGGGGCGACCGCATTGACCCGGATCCGGTCCGCGGCGAGCTCGATCGCCATCGTCTTGGTGAGCGCGATGATCCCCCACTTGGAGATCGCGTAGATCCCTCGCCGGGGATGCACCCGCTGGCCGAGCGACGAAGTGAAGGTGATGATCGAGCCGCCCGCGCCCTGCGCGAGCATCGACGGAATGAATGCCTTGCAGGTGAGATACATCCCCTTGAGGTTGATGTTCATCACCTCGTCCCAGTCGTCCTCCGGCGTCTCGTGGATCAGCCACCAGCTCCCGGGGATGCCCGCGACGGTGGCGAGGATGTCCACCCTCCCGAACCTGTCGAGCACCGCATCGCGGATGCCCTCGATCCGATCGAATGCGTTGAGATCGAGCGGCCATCCGGCGGCGGATCGGCCCATCGCCTCGATCTCGTCGCAGACGGAACGGGTCTCCGGCCCCTCGAGCGCGGCGACCGCGACATCGGCGCCGGCCCGGGCAAGCCCGAGCGAGACGTGCCGCCCGATCCCGACCGCACCTCCGGTCACCACCGCCACCTTGCCCGAAAGGTCCACTGTTCCTGCGCCCTTGAATTGCGCCCGCCTCACCCTAGCAAACGGCCCCCGAGCCTTCAACGCACGGGGCCGATGGAGCGAGTGGGGAAGGCGCGGGCGGGGAATCGATCACGATGGCGCGCGGGAACCGGCAGGCGAACCGGCTGCCGTGACCGGGCTCGCTCTCGATCTCCAGCTCGCCGTCGTAGTGAAGGAGGGCGTGCTTGACGATGGCGAGACCGAGCCCGGTGCCGCCCGCATCGCGCGAACGACCCTTGTCCACCCGGTAGAAACGCTCGGTGAGGCGCGAGAGGTGTTCGGGCTCTATCCCTTCGCCCTCGTCGGTCACCACGAAGCGCGCCGCGTCTTCGTCGAGGCGCCATTCGATCCGGATGAGGCCGCCCTCCGCGGTGTACTGGACCGCATTGCGGACGAGATTGGAGAACATCGCCCGGAACTCCGATACGCTCCCGGAGACGCGGGTGCCGGCCTCCACTTCGAGCTCAATTCGATGCTCGCGCGCTCCGCTCAGCGCCACCGCCTCTTCCCGGACCTGCGCAGCCAGCCGGTCGATGTCGATCTCCTCGCGGGTGTCCGGCTGCTCGAGCGACTCCATGCGCGAGAGGAGGAGCAGGTCATCCACCAGGTGACGCATCCGCAGCGCCTGTCCGTGCATCGCATCCACCGGCCGCTTCCAGCGGTCGGGCAGCTCGTCGGTGGCGTCCTGCAGCATCTCCAGATAGCCGCCCAGAACCGTGATCGGAGTGCGAAGCTCATGGGAGACGTTGCTGAGGAAATCCCGGCGCACCCGGTCGATGCGCACCCGCTCCGTCACGTCTCGGCAAACGAGCAGGTACTGACCGGACGAGAAGGGGACCAGACCGACCCTGATGACCCTGTCGACGATGGTCGGCGCCGGGATCTGGATGAAGCGGTCGAGGTCTCCGCGTTGCCGGTAGTCGGTGAACTCCGGATGTCGCAGCAGATTGTCGATATGCTGCCCCCGGTCTTCGGGATCCTGAAGCCCGATCAGCCGCTGTGCCGCCGCGTTCGACCATCGAATGTAGAGATCAGCGTCCAGGATCACGATTCCGTCCGGGAGAGCCTGCACGGATCGCTCGTATTGCTCGACGAGTGCGTCCGCCTCGCGCGCCGCGTCGCGCGCATTGCGCCGTTCCTGGAGGACTTGGTGCATGACTTCGGCCCAGAGCCCCGAAGCGTCGGGAGGAGGGTCGTTGAGACCCCCGCGCACCCACCCCAGGTAGCGCCGCGCGTTGCGAAGGTTGAACGCGGCGTACAGCACTCCCGCACCGGCTACCCACCACGGCATCGCGCCCGCGAAGTAGCCGATCAGGACCCCGGCCGCGAACAGGCCGCCGATGATCCACAGCTCGGCCAGCCAGGCGCGTCGCATGGCCGGTCAGCCGTTCTCAGTCGGCGACCGAGAACCGGTAGCCGAATCCCCGCACGGTCCGGATGTAGCCGTCAGCGCCGTGCGGCGCAAGCGCCTTGCGGACCCTGCGGATCTGGACGTCCACGGTGCGTTCCTCGATGAAGACGTCATGGCCCCAGGCGTTGTCGAGGAGCTGGGCGCGACTGTAGACCCGGTGGGGATGCGATGCGAGGAAGTGCAGGAGGCGGAACTCGGTGGGCCCGAGCCCCACCTCGACACCGCGGGCGAGAACCCGGCAGCTCTCGCGGTCGATCGCGAGGTGGCCGGCCTCGATTCGATCCGCCCTTGCGTCCGCCGCCCGCCGGAGCAGGGCGCGGACCCTTGCCCGCAGCTCGCGCGGCGAGAACGGCTTGACCACGTAGTCGTCCGCCCCCGCGTCGAGGCCCCGGATCCGATCCGGCTCTTCTCCCCGTGCGGTGACGAGGATGACCGGGAGCTCGCGTTCGGTGGGGTTCCCCTCCCGGCGAAGCTGCCGCAAGAACTCGTAGCCGCTGGCTCCCGGCAGCATCCAGTCGAGGAGGACGAGATCCACCCGCGCCCCCCGGAGCGCATGCCAGGCGCTCGTCGCGTCCTCGGCCTCGCGAACTTCGTAGCCCGCTTCCCGGAGGCTCCCCGCGACCATTTCCCGCACGGCCGGCTCGTCTTCGACGACCAGCAGATTTGCGCTCATGTTTCACCCATCTCCTGCTGCGGCCGGAGCCCCGCTCGTGACGAAGCGTCGCAAGACATGCGCGTGCACTCCCATCCCGATCCTGGGGCTCCCGCCTCGATCCGGTGTCGGGCCGGGTCGTGTTCGCGGGAGGTCAGACCTCGCTCTGCGCCTGCAGCTCCTTGTGCTCGAGGCTCGTGTGCCGGATGTCCTTTCCCTTCACGAGAAACACGATGTACTCACCGATGTTCTTCGCATGGTCGGCGATCCGTTCGAGTGCCCGCGCGCACCAGATCATGTCGAGCACCTCGGAGATGCGCCGCGGATCCTCCATCATGTACGTCACGAGCTCGCGCATGCACGCGGCGTACTCGAGGTCGACCATCTTGTCTTCGCGGGCGATGGCTACCGCCGCCTCAACGTCGAGGCGCGCGAACGCATCGAGGGCCTGGTGGACCATCTGCTGGACGTGCCGGCCAAGGTTGCGCACCCCTGCATAGCGCATCCGCCTCGGTGCGTTTCCCGCGAGCCGCACCGCGGTCCGTCCAATCTTCTCCGCCTCGTCCCCCATGCGCTCGAGATCGGTGATCGTCTTGATGATTGCGATGACGAGTCGGAGATCGCTCGCTGCGGGCTGGCGGAGCGCGATGATCCGCGTGCACTCCTCGTCGATCTGGACCTCCAGGCGGTTGATCTTGTAGTCGTCCCGGACGACCCGCTCGCCGATCTCGCTGTCGAACGCTGCGAGCGCGGCAAGGGACCTGGAGATCTGCTCCTCGACGACCCCCCCCATCTCGAGCACCGACGTGCGCACGTCCTCAAGCGCCTCGTCGTATTTCCGGGAAATGTGCCGGCCGGTCACCGACGGCCGTTCGGCTTCCGCAGCTGCCATGCTCGACCCTTCCTTCCCCTCGTCCTCGAGCCGCCTATCCCACGCGTCCGGTGATGTAGTCCTCGGTCAGCGTGTGCCGGGGATTTGTAAAGATCTGCGACGTCTCGCCCACCTCCACCAGGTGGCCGAGGTGGAAGTAAGCGGTGCGTTGCGATACGCGGGCCGCCTGCTGCATCGAGTGGGTCACCAGGGCGATCGCGTACTGTTGCCGGAGCTCGTCGATCAGCTCCTCGATGCGGGCCGTCGCGATGGGATCGAGGGAGGAACACGGCTCGTCCATCAGGATCACCTCGGGACTCACCGCGATGGCGCGGGCAATGCACAGGCGCTGCTGCTGGCCACCGGAAAGACCGGTGCCCGGCTGCTCCAGCCGGTCCTTCACCTCTTCCCAGAGGCCGGCCCGCTCGAGGCTTCGCTGCACGATCTCGTCCGTGTCCGCGCGGGTCTCCGTCAACCCATGAATGCGCGGACCGTAGGCGACGTTGTCGTAGATCGACTTCGGAAACGGGTTGGGCTTCTGGAACACCATGCCGACCCTCGCCCGGAGCAGCACCACGTCGAGCTTCGGGCTGAAGATATCTTCGCCATCGAGCCGTATGTTTCCGGTTACCCGGCAGTTGTCGATGATGTCGTTCATCCGGTTGAGGCAGCGCAGGAACGTCGACTTCCCGCACCCCGACGGTCCCACCAGGGCGAGCACCTCGTTGGAGCCGATGTCGATGTTGACGTTCTCGATCCCGATCTTGTCGCCGTACCAGACGGTCACCTCACGCACGGTGATGCGCGCGTTCGGCGAATGGATCTCCCCGACCGTCTCGTACGTCTCGGCGGGAAGCGCGTCGTCCATCCGGTCCGGCACGAAGGCCGCTGCCGCGGATGCTGCAACCGTGCTCATGTGACGACGTTCCCCTTCATGTCCGATCCGTTAGTCCCATCCGAGAGCGCGCGCCGCCTACCAGCGCCGCTCGAAACGCCGACGGAGCACGACCGCAAGGCCGTTCATGGCGATCAGGAATACGAGGAGCACGATGATCGCGGCCGAGGTCCGCTCGACGAAAGCCCGTTCGGGGCTGTCTACCCACAGGAAGATCTGCACCGGCAGCACCGTGGCCGGGTCGAACGGAGTATGCGGGATGTTCACGATGAACGCGACCATCCCGATCATCAGCAGTGGAGCCGTCTCGCCGAGGGCGCGCGCCATGCCGATGATCGTCCCGGTGAGGATCCCGGGCATCGCCAGCGGCAGGACGTGGTGGGTCACCGTCTGCATCCGCGACGCCCCGATCCCGAGCGCGGCTTCCCGAATCGAGGGCGGAACCGAGGCGAGTGCCGCCCGGCCCGCGATGATGATCGTGGGCAGGGTCATCAGAGCGAGCACCATTCCGCCGACCATCGGCACGGATCGCGGCAGTCCGAAGAAATTGAGGAAGACCGCCAGGCCGAGCAGCCCGAACACGATGGAGGGGACCGCCGCGAGGTTGTTGATGTTCACCTCGATGAGGTCGGTCCACCGATTGCGGGGGGCGAATTCCTCGAGGTACAGAGCGGCCCCCACCCCGACCGGGAACGACAGCAGCAGGGTCACGATGAGGGTGAGGGCGGAGCCGACGAGGGCGCCGCGAATGCCGGAGATCTCGGGCTCGCGCGAATCGCCGGCGGTGAAGAAGGCGTGGTTGAACCGTGTCTCGAGCGCCCCCCGCGCGGCGAACGCATCCACCGTTTCAATCTGCCAATCGTTCAGGCGGCGGGAGTCCTCCGGGACTTCGCGCTCGATGTGCCCCTTGACGAGCATGTCCACGTCGTCGTCCGCCGGCAGCCACACGGTCCGCGTCTCGCCGACGAGGGTCGGGTCCCCGAGAACCATGTCCCGCAGGTAGAACGACGCGCCGGGGCTCACGAGCGCCTGGAGCTTGCGCCGCTCCCGGCGCTTTCGTACCTCCGGAAACTCCTTGCGCAGGGCCGCCTTGACGAGACCCCCGTAGTCCCCGGCGAGAAGTGCCTGCTCGCTTCCGGTCCCCGCCGGATCGAGCCGTTCGGGATCGAAGTGAATGTCCAGCGCGATGAACGTCTGCTGCCACGCGGTGTACCCGTTGGCAACGATGGTCCCGAGGATGAGGGCGAGAAACGCGCCCCCGAGGCCGAGCGCGATTCCGCCCGTCCACTGGAAGCGACGTTCACTGGCATAGCGGCGGCGAAGGCGGGTCTGGAAGCGCGGGTCCGCTACCGTGGTCGTCACCCTCGTCTCGCCGTGCGGGCTATTCATACTGTTCCCGGTAGCGCCGCACGAAGTGGAGCGCGATGACGTTGAGCGCAAGGGTGATGAGGAAGAGCACCAGGCCGAGTGCGAACGCCGCGAGGGTCTTCGGGCTGTCGAACTCCTGGTCGCCGACGAGGAGGGTGACGATCTGGGCGGTGACCGTCGTGACTGCCTCCAGGGGGTTCGCGGTGAGGTTCGCGGCGAGGCCGGCCGCCATGACCACAATCATCGTCTCGCCGATCGCTCGCGAAACGGCGAGGAGGATGCTGCCCACGATTCCGGGAAGGGCGGCCGGAAGGACGACCTGGCGGATCGTCTCCGACTTCGTCGCTCCGAGCCCGAGCGAGCCCTCGCGGAGGGCCTGGGGAACGGCGTTGATGACGTCGTCGGAGAGCGACGACACGAAGGGAATGATCATCACCCCCATGACGAGCCCGGCCGCGAGCGCGCTCTGGGAGGCGACCTCCAGCCCGAGGGCGGTGCCCGCGTCGCGTATCGCCGGCGCGACCGTGAGCGCCGCGAAGAAGCCGTACACCACGGTCGGGATACCGGCCAGAATCTCGAGGAGCGGCTTCGCGATTGAGCGCAGGCGGCGGCTTGCGTATTCCGCGAGGTAGATGGCCGACATCAGACCGATCGGAACCGCCACGAGCATCGCGACGGCGGAGATGAGGAGCGTGCCGGTGAAGAGGGGAATCATGCCGAACGCTCCCGACGCCCCCACCTGATCCGCGCGGATTGCGGTCTGCGGGCTCCACTCGATGCCGAAGAGGAAGTCGAAGAGAGAGACACTCTGAAAGAAGCGGAACGCCTCGAACAGCACGGACAGCACGATGCCCGCGGTGGTCAGGATGGCGACGGTGGAGCTCGCGACGATGAAGACGAGGATCGCACCCTCCACCTGGTTGCGCGCGCGCACCCGGGGCGAAGTCCGGCGCAATGCGAGGGTGAGCCCGAGGAGCGCAACGAGGGGCGCGGCGACGGCGAAGACGAGCCGGCCGAGGTCGTCGAAGTTCCGGTAGCGCGCCGCCGCCTCGATGATGACGGGAGAGACGTCATCGCGCACGAAGTTGCCTTCCACCTGGTTCCGAATCTCGTTGACGACGAGCGCGAGCTCGTTCGCAGGAAGATCCCGAAGCTCCGGCGGGAGGTCGGCCACGACCATTTCGGTGACGACCGAGCTTCGAAGTACCGCCCACAGGCCGAGCAGCAGCAGAGCCGGCACCGCGCACCAGATCGCCGTGAGGGCGCCGAAGTACACCGGCCGGGAATGCAGCGTGTGCGCCTTCCTGGGTCCGCCGGCGACCGCGAACGCGCGGCGGCGGCCGAGCTGCCAGGCGAGCGCGGCGATTGCGAGCACGACGAGGGTGAGGGCGGGGGCCGACATGTGCGTGAATATGGGGTCGGAGTTTCCGGGGGCAATCGGCGGCCGGGGGAACACCTCCCCCCCGGCTGCCGTCCGTTCCGTTCCGTTCCGTTACCTGGTCGTCCGCCGCGTCATTCCATGGCGAACTGCAGCGGATTCAGGTTCTTCACGTCGCTGGCGAACTTCATCCGCTCCTCTTCCGGCATCGGGATGAGCCCCTTGTCGGTGAGGTAGCCGTCTTCGCCCCAGGCCGTTTCGCTCGTGAACTCCGCAAGATATCCCTCGATACCGGGGATCTGCCCCAGGTGGGCCTTCTTGACGTAGAAGTAGAGGGGCCGCGACACGGGGTAGTCGCCGTCCGCGATGGCCTCGAACTCGGGCGCGACCCCGTCGACCATCGACCCCTGGAGCTTGTCCAGGTTCTGGTCGAGGAAGCTGAACCCGAAGACTCCGAACGCTTCCGGGTCGGCTACGAGCTTCTGCACGATGAGGTTGTCGTTCTCGCCCGCCTCGACGTAGGTGCCGTCCTCGCGGATGGAGTGGCAGACCGACTTGTAGGCCTTCCCGTCCGTCTTCTTCATCGCCTTGATGAAATCGAAGGTCTTGCAGCCGCCCTCGAGGGCGAGCTCGGCGAAGGCGTCACGGGTGCCGGAGGTCGGGGGCGGGCCGAGGACCACGATCTTGCGGTCCGGAAGCGCGTCGTTCACGTCCTTCCAGGTCTGGTAGGGGTTTGGAACCAGCGCCTCGCCACCGGCCGGGTTCGGAACCTCGCGGGCGAGGGCGAGGAAGATGTCGCGCCGGCTGACCTCCATGACGTCATTCGCCTTGGAGTTCGCGAGCACGATCCCGTCGTAGCCGACCTTGACCTCGATGATCTCGTCGACGCCGTTCTCTTCGCACCGATCCACCTCGGACTGCTTGATGCGCCGCGAGGAGTTGGTGATGTCCGGATGGTTGACGCCGATCCCGGCGCAGAAGAGCTTGAGGCCTCCCCCCGATCCGGTGGACTCGATCGTGGGGGTCTTGAAACGGGACGTCTTGCCGAACTGCTCGGCGACGACCGTGGCGAACGGATACACCGTCGAAGAGCCCACGATGCTCACGTAGTCACGGGCCTGGCCGTGGGCGAGCTGCACCGAGGCGGCGAGCGCGAGCGGGACGGCGCCGGCCCCCAGGATGATTCTATTCATGTCCGTTTGTCTCCCATGTGTCGACATGTCCGATGACCGGCAGGAGGATTTCCTGCCGGGGGGAATTTGTAGTGCCGCCGTGTTGCAGGAATGTGACTCGATGGCGGTCGGGGGACGGCCTCGTGGTCCCGCGCGGGCGGTGCGGATGCGAGACCGGTGCGCGGCGGACGGGGGTGTCCCCATCCGGCGGTGATCCGAAGATTCCGCTCAATCGGCCGGTATTTCGACTTCGCGACCGATGTTGCGCGGCTCCCCAGCCCGTCGCCGGAGAAACTGCGCGGGTCGCTACGACGCTCGAACGCGCACCCGCCCGCCGGGGCTCGCCGCGCGGATGGTCCCGATCTGCGCCGCCTCCACACCAGCGGCGGCGAGGGCGGCGGAGCACTCGCCCGCCCGTTCGACCGGCACGGTGGCCAGGAGCCCCCCCGAAGTCTGGGGATCGAGCAGCAGGGCGACACGCGGGTCACCGGCGTCGAGTCCGTCGAGGGCCGCTCCGAATGCGGCATTCGCGGCGTGCAGGGAGCTCCGGACCCCCCGTTCGACGAGCGCATCCGTTCCCGGCAGCCGGGGGACCGACTCGAGCTCGAGCTCCGCGTCGACCTCGCCCGCCCGGAGCATCTCCACGAGGTGACCGAGCAGGCCGAACCCGGTGACGTCGGTGCAGGAGGTCGCGCCGAACTCGCGAAAGAGTCCGGCGGCCGTCGCATTGGAGCGCAGCATCGACGCGAACGCGGCGCCGACCGAATCCGACGATGCTTCCGCCCGCATGTCGGCGGCGAAGACGACCCCCGTGCCGAGCGCCTTCGTGAGCACGAGGCGATCGCCGTGCGCTGCCCCGGTCTTCTGCAACACCGAGTCTCCGACGCCGTTGACCGCGAGCCCGAGCGCGCACTCCGGACCCTCCGCGGTGTGCCCGCCGACGAGCGCCGCTCCGACCTCCGCCAGCGCCTCGCTGACCCCGCTCAAGAGATCGTAGAGGTCCTGCTCGACCTTGTCGGGGGCCGCGAACGGAAGGGTGACCAGGGCCTGGGCGGTCCGGGGCTCCGCCCCCATCGCGAAGAGATCGCTCAGGCAATGGTTGGTGGCGATCCGCCCGAAGAGGTAGGGGTCGTCGATGAAGGTGCGGAAGTGGTCGACGGACTGGACGAGGAGCTTGTCCGGCGGCAGCCGGAGCACGGCCGCGTCGTCACCGCCCCGGAATCCGACGAGCACGTCGGGGTGGGCGGTGAGCGGCAGGCGCCCGAGGACCCGGTGCAGCACCGCGCTCGCGACCTTGGACCCGCAACCGCCGCAACGCATGGCGGCGGCGGAGATGAGCTCGGCGGCCACGCCGTCCCCTCCGGTGCCGAGGGCGCGGCCGGGGGCGCGTGCGCCGGCGCCTTCGAACGGCCCGGGCCCACCCCGGTCCCGGTCGCTCGCCCCGTGGGGAAGAGCCTCGTCCCCCATCCGCGGAAGCTCCTGGTACTTGCGCATCCAGCGCCGGTCGATCCGATCCTTGACCCGCCATACCCAGCGTCCCTCGAGGGCGAGCCGCCCCCAGGACGCGACCGCGTTGCGGTCACCGCTCGAGATGAGGGCGAGGGTGAGCGGCTGCGGCCGATAGGACCTGAGGCTGCGACCGGCCGCGAGGCGGGCGAGGTTCTCGGCGAGGACCGGACCCTGGCGGACTGCGTAGACGCCGGACTTGGGCAGCGGGCGAGCATCGAACGAAGCGACGTCGCCCGCCGCGAACACGTGCGCGTCGCCGCTCGTCTGCAAGGTGTCCCGCACCCGCACGAATCCCGCGTCGTCGAGCGCGAGCCCGCACCCGCGCAGCCACTCCGGGGCGCCCGCGTGGGTGACCGCGATCGCGACATCGCACTCGATGGCGGTCCGTTGTCCGGTGGCGGACACCGCGTCGACCCCGCCCGGCCGGACCGCGACCACGCGGCGGCCCGCGAGAAGGCGCACTCCGCGCTCGGCGAGAAGGCGGGTCATCCGGCGCCGCACCGCCGGAGCGTGCGACGCGACGGCCTCGGACCCCTCCGCGAGCAGGGTGACCTCGACTCCGTCCTCCACTCCCGCCCGCCCCAGCAGGCCGCGAAGACGGTGCCGGAGCGAGAGCGAGAGCTCGGTCCCTCCCGCGCCGGCCCCGATCACGGCGACCCGAAGCCGGCCGCCATTCGCGAGGCAGTCGCGCTCCGCTTCGGCCCACCGCTTCCGGAAGAGGTCGACCGGCTTGATTGCGAGCGCGTGCTCCCGGGCTCCCACGATGCCTCGGACATCCGGCTGCGAGCCGACGTCGAGGGAAAGGATGTCGAAGCCGATCGGGGGCCTTCCCGCCGCCAACACCTTCCGCGCGGCAAGATCGATGCCGGTTGCGGCGGCGTGGATGACGCGCGCATCCGCGAACCGGGAGAGCCGGCGCAGATCGATGTGCGCCTGTTCCGTCCGGTAGTGGCCGGCGACGAGGCCGGGCAGCATTCCGGAGTACGGAGTCAGGAGGTCGCGCGACAGGAGGGTGAGCCGGACTCCGGGGACCGGTCGCATGCCGAAGCGCTTGAGCACGGCCACGTGGCTGTGGCCGCCCCCGACCAGCACGATGTCCGTCGCTACGGGCGCGGCAGCGCCGGGGTTCATCTTCGCACGCTTCGGCATCGGGGAGCACCGGCCTCTCGAGACGGGTTCCGGCCGGGAAGTATCCCGGAACAATCACCGGTCTCCTGGCGTCCGCGAGCCCGGGAATCGGTGATTGTTCCGGGCTGAAGTGGCGGAAGAGGGTGGGAGTCGAACCCACCGGACACGTCTCACGCGTCCCATCGGATTTGAAGTCCGTGCGGCCCACCGGGCGCCGATCCTCTTCCTCGTGTCCGGTCGTCGGCTCGTCCTCGAACCCCGCGTCATCCGCGGAGCGAGACCTTCCCGGCGGGGACGAGGATAGCGCCGCCCGCCCGCGGGCGTCGAGTGCCGCCCATCAACCCGACACGAAGGTCCGGGAGGGCTCGGCGAATCCTCGCAGTCCCCCGCTATACGAACGAGCCGATCGGGAGAGAACGCGTTCGGGCATCGTCCTCGCCGGGACGGGAAGTGCGCACGCCGGCCGGCCGCGAGCTATTCCACGTGCGGAATCCCGTCGCGCCATTCGCCCGCATAGTGGCCACCCTCGGCCCCGGTCCAGGTCCCGCGACCGTGCTCCGCCCCGTCACGAAATTCACCTTCGTAACGGTCGCCCCCGGCCCAGTTGTACGTCCCGTACCCATGGCGTGTGCCGTCGCCCATTTCGCCCTCGTAGCGGTCGCCCCCGGCGCCGGTCCAGATTCCGTGTCCATGCGGTCTTCCGGCACGCCACTGTCCCTCGTAGCGGTCGCCGTTGACCCACGAGTACGTCCCGCGACCGTTCTGGAAACCGGCTCGCCACTCACCTTCGTAGCGATCGCCCCCGGCCGCGGTCCAGATTCCGTGTCCGTCCTCCTTGCCGTCGCGGTACTCTCCTTCGTAACGGTCGCCATCGGCCCAGGTATACGTCCCGAGACCGTTCCGCTTCCCTTCCCGATAGCCGCCTTCGTAGACGTGCTCGCCATAGTCCCCGCGCCACACGAGCCGCCCGCTCCCGGACGTTCTGCCATCCACACAGCCGCCGGACCAGGTGATCAGCTCCCCCCGTCTCGGGTGCGGGTTGTGTACCTGGCAGGGCTGGTTCTCCACGAAGCTCCAATTCGGCCCGAACGGCTCGATGGGAACCGCACCTCCGACAAGGGCCCGCGCCTGCGCTCGGGTCAGCGCTCCGGTGGCCGGGAATCCGTTCGCCTGCTGCCAGGCCTGAACCGCCCCCCGAGTCTTCGGGCCGAGTATTCCATCCACGGGTCCGGGGTCGAAGCCATCTTCCAGGAGCGCCTGCTGGACCCGGCGCCACCCGGTCGCGTCAAGACGAGCGGCTTCTCCCGGTTCACCACTTCCGGCGGCGCACTTGCTCCGTTCGAGCGTGAAGTGCCTGACGCACGCCTGCGCCTGTTCCCGAAAGAGCGTAAGGCATCGGGCGAGATCTTCGCTGTTCGTGCCGACCGAAAAGTCGGTGTTCTCGCGGCAAAGAGCGACCCTGCGGCCGATCGCGCTCAGGCACCGCTCGCGCTGCGCGGGGAGGTCGGGGTAGACGGCCCCCTCGATGTCACCGAATTTCGGCTTGAGGATCCGGCCGTCCGGCGTCTCGCAACCGAAGACGAAGGTCTCGATCCTCGCCTCGGCAGCCGCGGCGGTGGGTCCGGCCGACAACCCCGCGATCATCGCCACCGCGGCCGACAACGCGATGATTCTCATGCCTTCCCGTGTCCTTCCGGCCCGTTTTACCGGTACCTCGTACCGGGAGAAATGATGGAGGCCCGCCTGTTCCGGAGCTTCCTCAGCCAAGGTGGACCAGTCCCGCCGTCCTGCCGGCCGGAAGCCCGTCTCCCTCCCTGGAAACGGGCGACCCGGTGATCGGCAACATGCGGACCAGCCGATGAGGATTGGACACCCGGGCCTTGGCTACCCAGCCTGGTCGGCCGCCGCCTTGGCCAGGATGTCGAGATTCCTGATTACCAGCAACAGTTCGGCGAACACGTCCCTCGGGCGCTTGTTCCGTGCATCACGCCGCTCCTCGCGCGGGAGCGTGATGCCCAGGTGCGCTTTGACGCGCACCATCTCTGCAAGCATGATGTTGGCGGCCTCGTACAGCTCCGCCGGGGTCACCCGTACGAGGGTGAGGTTCGGCACGCCCGATGCATCCATGCCCAGCCGGGTCTGCAGGTTGATCACCTTGAAGATCGCTCGCAATGCCTGCTGGGCGACTTCGGTCGGCCTCTTTCTGCCTTCCACGATCGGCAGATCCAGCTCGAGCGTGGTCTTGAGCTTGGCGGCGACGAGCTCCATTTCGTCGTGGACGTGCATTATGTGCGTGAACACGTCGCTCGGCGACAGGGGGCGTCCCACCAACCCGTCCAACAGGAACGAGGCGTCCGCCAGGCTCTTGAACACGAGTGAGGGGGTCTTGCCGCCAACGAAGGGAGCCGGGTTGATCTCGTCCTCGATGACGAGCTGCGCCTTCAGCCGACGAATCTCGAGGATGAGGATCTCCACGCTGGCGAACACGTCCTTCGGAGTAATGTTCTTGACCGGGATCTGTCCGACCTTGACCGGAAGGATTCCGAGTCGCCGTTGTACCCACGCGATCTTCTGCATCACCTCCAGCGACTTGGAGTAGACGTGAATCGGTGAGCGGTCTTCCTGCGGCTCCGCCTCGGCCGGATAGTCGAAGATGCCCATCGCCTCGCGGAGGATCTCGATCTCCGCGATCAGGTCCTGGGTGGCCTGGTGCACGTGGCTCGGCGTGATCGCATCCCGGACATCCGTCCGGTTTTGCGCGTGGGCATCTATCTGGATCCGGAGCGGCTTGATGAGTTGGGTGAAGAAGTCGCCCACCCCGCTCTCGGCCGCCGCCCCGGAGGCGGCGGACATCCCGAGCAGAACCAGCCCGACCTGCTTCACTCTCATTCCGACACGATTCTTCATTCGGGTCTCCTTGTTTGTCGTTCCAACCTGGTCGGCCGTCATGCCCTCGGCGTCCTCAGCCGCCGCAATGACGGCGCGTTCCTTGAGGGTCCACGCGCCACCGCCAGCCACGGTCACTCGCAGTAAGCACCAATTCCCTGACAGTCACATGGAGAATGAACCATATAATAACTATAACTACTGTTGCACGTTTTTCCAACTATATTTTTCATGTAGTTATAGTGGTAAATAAAAGTCAAACCACAGTTCTCGACCCGCTCCGCGTCCCGAGACCGACATCGACGGGATCGAAATTCGCCCATCCATTCGCGGGGACGCGTCCGGAACGCCCGCCCCCCCGCTTGCGTGCGGGCAACGACAAGCGCCTGGCGACGGACGGGGTACCCGGACACCGGAACCCCGGAGCTTCGTGTCGCGGATTTCCCGGGCGGACCCTCGCGGTTCGATCGCCCGGACGCCGTTCGGCGAACGGGCGGGCTTCGGTACGGGAGGTCCTCCCCTGCGCACTTGCGGGCGGGAATGGAGGCGAGGACGGCCGCGCTGCGAGCCGGCGCCCTCGAGGAAGCACTGGTCATACGAATCAGTAAATTGGCGCCGGCGCCAAGCCCGATGGTGTATAAAGGCCCGCTTCCGACCCCGACCGAAGGAGCCCCGCGATGCTCAAGATTCTCGGACGCCGCACGTCCGGCAACGTGATGAAGCCGCTCTGGGCGGCCGACGAGATGGGACTCGAGTACGAGCAGGCGGACATCGGCGGGAAGTTCGGCGGCAACCGGGAGCCCGATTACCTCGCCATGAACCCGATGGGCCTCGTGCCGACCCTGATCGAGGACGATTTCGTCCTCTGGGAGTCGAACGCGATCACCCGCTACCTCTGCGAGAAGCACGGTACGGGTTCGCTCTGTCCGGCCGACCCCAGGAGGCGGGCCACCGCGGACACCTGGATGGACTGGCAGCAGACCGTGTGCGCCCCGATGATGCTGCCCGTGTTCTGGGGCCTGGTGCGCACCCCGGAGGCGGAGCGCGACCACGACCGGATCAATGCCGGCATCGAGCGCGGCCACGAGGTCTGGGGCATTCTCGATCGCCATCTCGAAGGCCGGCCTTTCGTCGCCGGCGACGACCTCACCATGGGCGACATCCCCATCGGACCGCAGGCGCATCGCTGGTTCAACCTGGTGGATGAACGGCCCGCGATGCCGAACCTCGAAGCCTGGTACCAGCGCCTCACCGAGCGCCCGGCATTTCGCAAGAACGTGATGATCCCCATCGTATAGAGCGAGGTCTTCCGGCTTTTCCGGCGGGCGGCCCGATGCCCGGGGAACGCACCCCGGAGGGGGATCCGCAGCCCGAAGACGCAGCCGAGCCGCCTTCGAGACTCCGCCCGGCGAGCGCCGCGCCGCCGCCCCCGCGGACACCGTCCACCGCATCGCCGCGCCCCTCCCGGCCGGGGCGCCCGAGCGCCGCCCCGGTCACCGTCGGGGCGGCGTGGCGGTTCTTCCTGCCCCTCATCTTCATGACCGAGCTCAACGCGATCTCGAAGTCGGTCATCCACGCCTTTCTCGCCCGACTGCCGCAGGCCACCACGAGTCTCGCGGGCTTCAACGTCGCGTTCACCGCCTACTACTCGTGCTCGAGCGCGACCGAGGTCTCCTACCTGGTGACCATCTCGTGGCTGCGCGATCGGCGCTCGATTCTCCCGCTGCTCCGCTTCTTCTGCCTGATCACCGCTGCGCCGCTCGCGCTCGCCCTTACCGTCGCGTTCACGCCGGCCGGGGACTGGCTCTACGGCGGCCTCTTCGGAGCGAGCCCGGCCGTGGTCGCGGAAGCGAAGCTCGCGACCTTCGTGTTCTCCCTGAGCGCTCCCTTCCTCATCGCTCGCGCCTTCACCTTCGGCGTGCTCATGATCAACCGGCGCACCATGCTCATCTCGTGGAGCACCCTCGCGCGCCTCGCGTCCCTCGGCGGCTCGCTCGTCCTCCTGCCCCGGTTCGTCTCGGGGGCCGCGGCGGGAGCCGCCGCCCTCGTCACCTGCATGGCGGTCGAGGCGCTCGTCTCGGGTTGCTTCGCAGCGCGCTACTTCCGGGCCCTCCCGTCGCGCACCGGACCGCCGCCCCGCATCCGCGAGCTGTGGCGTTTCGCTTGGCCGCTCATGCTCAACTCCTCGGCCGAAATGGGCACGGTGTTCGTCATCAGCATCTTCCTCGGTCGCCTCCTCGATCCCGATCTCGCGCTCGCCGCCTTCGGAGTCGTGCACGGCCTCACCGGGCTGATGATGAGCCCGATGCGCAACCTCCTCCACACCGCGCAGACCCTCGCGCGGACCGCGGCCGACCGGACCGCGCTCCGGCGCTTCGCGGTGCAGGTGATCGCGGTGTTCGCCCTCATCTCGATCGGGCTCTTCGACACTCCGGTGAGCCACGTCGTGCTGGGAAGGCTCATGGGTCTTTCGGCGGAGCTCGAAGCGGCGTGCGCGCCGGCCATGCGCTTCGCGTTCGTGATGGCCGCCGCGTGGGGCTTCTCCGCCCTACTGCGGGGATTCCTCGCCGGCGCGCGCCGCACCGGAAGCCTCGCCCTCACCGGGGCCGGCCGTCTCGCGGTGGCCGCCCTCGTCGGCACCGTCGCACTCGCCGCGAGCGACCTCGACGGGGCGCTGCTCGGACTCGCGGCCTGGTTCGCGGGCTATGGCGCGGAAGCCGCCTACCTTGCGCTTCGCCTCCGTACCCGGCCGGCGGCCACCGCACGCGGGTGCTGAGGAAGGCATCGCCGGGCACGGCACCGTCCGGCCCCCGCATCCGGCCCGGCGCGCCGAACCACCGGGGCAGGCCGCGGTGCCCCCGGTCCGGCGGCGATGCGTTCCCCGCGGATGACCTATGATCGGGCACCGCACGCGTCACCCGCAGACCGGAGACCCGACATGGAACGAATGACTGCCCGACTTCGGCGCCTTCTCGAGGCCCCCGAGCTCCTCGTCGCCCCCGGGGTCGCCGAGTGCGTCGGCGCGCGGCTGGTCGCGGAGCAGGGATTCGACGCGCTCTACATGACGGGGGCCGGCACCACCGCGAGCCGGCTCGGCATGCCCGACGTGGGGCTCCTCGGGGTCACCGAGATGGCCGACAACGCGGGCCGGATCGCGGAGGCGGCGGGCCTGCCCCTCATCGCCGACGCGGACACCGGGTACGGCGGGCCCATCAACGTTCGCCGCACCATCCAGTGCTACGAGCGCGCGGGGGTCGCCGGCGTGCACATGGAGGACCAGGACTGGCCGAAGCGCTGCGGGCACCTCGCGGGGAAGACCCTCATCCCCGTGGAAGAGATGTGCGCGAAGGTGCGCGCCGCCGTCGATGCGCGGAACGATCCCGACTTCATCGTGATTGCACGCACGGACGCCATTGCGGTCGAGGGGTTCGAGGCCGCGCTCGAGCGCGCGAAGGCGTACGAGGAGGCCGGCGCGGACGCGCTCTTCGTGGAGGCGCCGACGACGATGGAAGAGGTCGAGACGATCCCGAGGACGTTCTCGCGCCCGACCCTGTACAACATGGCGATGAGCGGCAAGACCCCGGTGCTCCCCGCGAGCGAGATCGAGGGTCTCGGCTTCGGCGTCGTCATCTACCCCGGCCTCTCGCTCTCGGCCGCGATCCCGGCCATCCGCCGGGCGCTCTGCGAGCTGCGCGAGACGGGGGGAATCACCGCGAGCAGCAACGACATGGCGAGCTTCCGCGACTTCTTCGAGCTCATGGGCCTCGAAGGGATCCAGAATCTCGAGTCGCGCTACGCGGTATCGGAGGGCGCGCGAGTCGGCTTCGACGACTGAGCGCGGGGTGGGCGGCGCGACGCGCGAGTCGATCGCCGGCGGGCTCGGGGCACCCCTCCCTCCTCCGGTACGACCGGGCCGGTGGTGAACCCGCTCACCGGCGAGGCGGGACAAGGGACGGCGATGACGGTCGCCACCGGGTCGCCGATCCACGCGCGACGCGCGCGCGGGGGTCGCATCCGGACACGGCCGTGACCCACCGGTGGACGACCGGTGGTTGACCGCGCCACCGGTGCGCGGCGAATAATGCTCTCCGCGCCGCCGCCCGAACGGGAGACCCGTCCATGAAGGCGTCCGACCTCTTCGTGCGCTGCCTCGAGGCGGAAGGTGTCACGCACATCTTCGGCGTTCCCGGCGAGGAGAACGCCGACGTGATGATCTCCCTCATGGACAGCTCCATCCGGTTCGTCCTGTGCCGCCACGAGCAGGCGGCCGCGTTCGCGGCGGACGCCTTCGGGCGCCTGACCGGCAAGGCGGGGGTGTGCCTCGGCACCCTCGGACCCGGGGCGACGAACCTCGTCACCGGCGTCGCCGACGCGAACATGGACCGTGCGCCCCTCGTTTGCATCATCGGCCAGGGCAGCACCCGGCGGCTGCACAAGGAGAGCCACCAGAACATGGACTCGGTCACCATGTTCGGGCCGATCACCAAGTGGGCGCACACGATCTGGGACCCGGGCACGGTGCCGGAGGTGGTGCGCAAGGCGTTCAAGACGGCCGAGGCCGAGAAGCCCGGAGCGACCCTCGTCGAGCTCCCCGAGGACGTCGCCAAGCAGGAGAGCGACGAGCCGCCGATGGCCCCGATCCGGACCCGGCGGCCGGGCGCCGACCACAAGGTGGTCCGACAGGCCGTCGATCTCATCGCGGAGGCGAAGCGCCCGCTCATCCTGGCCGGCAACGGGGCGGTGCGAAAGCGCGCCGCCCGGCAGCTCCGGCGGCTCGCGCACAAGGCCGGCATCGGCGTCGTCAACACGTTCATGGGCAAGGGGGCGGTGCCGATGTCCGACCCGCACTGCCTCTTCACGATGGGCCTTCAGAGCCGCGACTACATCAACGTCGCGCTCGACGCGGCGGACCTCGTGGTGAGCGTCGGCTACGACCTCGTCGAGTACGCGCCGAGCTTCTGGAACCACGATCGGTCGACCCGGATCATCCACATCGACTTCGAGCCGGCCGAGATCGACAGCCACTACCCGGTGGTGCTCGACATCCAGGCCGACATCGCGGACGCGCTGTGGCAGATCAACGAGGCCCTCAACCACCGCTTCGACAGCTCGGGAAGCCTGCCGCTCTTCGACATCGGGGAGCGCCGCAAGCTTCGTGACGCCATCGCCTGCGACCTCGCGATGGAGAAGGCCGACGACTCCTTTCCGATGAAGCCGCAGAAGATCCTCTGGGACGTCCGGCGGCACCTCGGCCCGGACGACATCCTCCTTTCCGACGTCGGCGCCCACAAGATGTGGATCGCCCGCTACTACCAGTGCGAGACCGCGAACACCTGCCTCATCTCGAACGGGTTCTGCTCGATGGGGTTCGCCCTCCCCGGCGCGATGGGCGCGAAGCTCGCGCACCCCGACCGCCGGGTCCTCGCGATCGCGGGCGACGCCGGGTTCCTCATGAACGTGCAGGACCTCGAGACCCTGGTCCGCTACCGGCAGAACGTCGTCATCATGATCTGGGTGGACGGAGCGTACGGCCTCATCAAGTGGAAACAGCAGAACCAGTTCGACGGCCGCCACTCCGAGCTCTCGTTCGACAACCCGGACTTCGAGCTGCTGGCCCGGTCGTTCGGCGCCTGGGGGAAGACCCTGACGGCTCCGGACCAGCTCGCCGGGGCCCTCGACGAGGCGTTCCGTCAACCGGGGCCGGCCCTCCTCGCGGTGCCGGTCGACTACGTCGAGAACGTGAAGCTCAGCACGCGCCTCGGCAACCTCAACTTCAGCATCTGAAGACCCGAACCGGCGACCGGACCGAAGAATCATGGAGAGCACCGCAGCCGAGCGACGCGGGCGCCGCCCGCCCGCGTTGCCGAAGTTCCATCGGTTCTTCCGAATGTACGCGGCGCCGCACCTCGTCATGCACGAGCTGCTCCGGGAACACGGCGACGTCATTTGCTTGCGGGGCTTCATCGACGTCTACCTCGTCAACCATCCGGACTTCCTGCGCCAGGTCCTCTCCCGAAGCCACGAACACTTCTCCAAGCACACCTTCGACTACCTCGTGCTCGCCCAGGTGATGGGCAACGGGCTGGTATCGAACGACGGGCCGCACTGGGTAAAGCAGCGACGCCTGATGCAGCCCATGTTCGCAAGCCGCAGCGTCAACCGCTTCGACGAGACGATCAACTCGCTCACCTCGGCACTGCTGGACCGATGGGACGCGCTGCCCGCCGACGAGGTCATCCAGATGGACCGCGAGATGGCCCGACTCACGTTCCGGATCGTCGGGGCCACCCTGTTCGGGAGCGACATCGATCGCCACGCCGACGAGGTCGCGGAGATCCTCGAGGTCGTGAACCTGCGAACGCAGGAGCTTCGGGCGATCATGACCGTCCACTCCTGGGTCCCGACGCCCTACAACCTCAAGTGGAAACGCGCCACCCGGCGCCTGGACACGATCGTCTACGGAATGCTCGCGGCGCGGCGCCGCGACGGCGCGGGAGGCGGCGACATCCTCGACCGGCTGATCGCCGCGCGCGACGAGGAGACGGGCGAAGGCATGGACGAGACCCAGATGCGCGACGAGGTGGTGACCCTGATGCTGGCCGGACACGAGACCTCCGCCAACGCCCTCACCTGGACCCTGTACCTGCTCGCCAACCACCCCGAGGTCGAGGCCCGGCTGGCCGGGGCGCTCGCGGCGGAGCTGAACGGAGCGCCCGCCGCGGCGGCGGATCTGGCCCGGGTCCCCTATCTCAAGCAGGTCGTGCAGGAATCGATGCGCCTCTACCCGCCGGTGTGGGGGTACTCGCGGCGCTCCGAGCACGAGGAAGCGTTCGGCGACTTCCTGCTGCCGTCGAAAGCCTACGTCGGGATCCTTCCCTGGGCCCTGCACCGGCACCCCGACTTCTGGCCCGACCCGGAGCGCTTCGACCCGGAGCGCTTCGAGCCCGGGCGCAGCGCCGGGCGCCATTCCTACTGCTACCTTCCGTTCGCGGCCGGTCCGCGAACCTGCATCGGGGCCGGCTTCGCGATGCTCGAGATCCAGCTCGTGCTGGCCCAGCTCCTCCAGCGCTTCCGGGTCCGCGTGGTTCCCGGCCACCCGGTCGAGACTCTCGCCAAGGTCACCCTGAAGCCACGCTTCGGCCTGCCGGTCACCCTGGAGCGCCGTTAGCGCGGATTCCCCCCCGGGACCGCCCGTTTCGCCTTCTACCGGTCCAGCGATTCCCGGAGATCGGCAAGGTGCTCGAGGGAACGTTCGAAGTCGCCCGGATCGAGACCCGGCAGGCGCGTGCGCGAGGCGACGAGATGGGTCATCGAGAAGCGCTCGCGGTAACCCTCAATCCGGTCGCGAACCTCTTCCGGCTCCCCGACCAGCGCCCAGTCGTCCGGCGACACCCCGGCCCCGCGGCGGATCGCGGCGACCGGGGAACGCGCGAGCGAGGCGGCCTGCTCGGCGAGCCGCTCGCGGGCGGCGCGAAGCCGCTCCCGGTCCCGGCTGATGAACGTGGTCCGCATGATCGGCGCCTCGGACGGCGCCGCCGTCCCCGCCACCGCCCAGGCTTCGCGAAAGCGGGCAAAGTTCCGTGTGAGCGCCTCCATCGATTCGATCGGGGAGGCGAAATAGGGAAGACCGAGCCGGCCCGCCTGTTCGAGCGCCCTCGGTCCGAACGCCGCGATCCAGATGGGCGGATGGGGGTTCTGGACCGGAATGGGAACGAGCCGCACCGGGTGACCCTCCTCTTCCCAGCCGACCGGCTCCCCGGCCCACGCCGCCACCATCGCGTCGAGCGCCCGCTCGAATCGGTCGCGCTTGTCCTTCGCGGACACCTCGAACGCATCGAAGAGGCCGGCCCGGTAGCCCCGGCCGACGCCGAGTATCACGCGGCCCTCGGATAGTCGATCGAGCACCGCCACCTCCTCCGCGACCTGCACCGGATGGCGGATGGGGAGGAGGTACGAGCCCGTCCCGATGCGAAGGCGCCGGGTGCGCGCGGCCACCGCCGCAAGGGGAAGGAGCGGCTGCGGGAGCGGAACGCCTTCGTCGAAATGGAACTCCGGGAGCCAGAACGAATCGAGACCGAGCGATTCCGCCCGCTCCCCCTGCCGCGCGAACTGGTCCGCGCTGCCGGGGAGCCCCATGTCCCATGCCGTCACCCCGACATGAAGCCGCCGCCGATCTCCGTCGCCCATGCATCCGCTCCCTTTCGACGGCGCCACCATAACCCGGACTGCGGACCGTCCGGCCCGGCCATCGATCCGGCGGCGCCCTGTATACTCGTTGCATGGCTTCGCTACCCGCTCCCGCGTCCGCTTCCGCACCGCAGTCGCGGGGCCGGACACCCGCCGCTCAACCCTTGCCTCCGGACGCGCCGGTGAGGGTCGAGAACGCCATGCGGCGCCCCCTCTTCGACCAGCACATCACCCTCCGGAAACGGATGGAGCGGGCCCGCCGGGCCCGGTCGCTCGCGCGCCGCGCGACGGCCGGGATCGCGGTTCGCGTGCATCCGGTGTGACACCGCGACCGGCGGCCGGTCCCGTGTCGGAGCAGACACCAGTCGCACGCATCCCGGGAGCCGCTCCGGCCGCGCTCCCGGCGTGGATTTCGGCCCCCCCCCCCTCCCCCCACCTCCCCCCCCCCGGGGCCCCCCCCGGCCGCGCTCCCGGCGTGGATTGCCCCCCCCCTCCTCTCCGCCGACTTCGCGCGCCTCGGCGCGGAGGTGGAGGCGGTCGTCGGGGCGGGCGCGGACCTCATCCACTTCGACGTCATGGACAACCACTTCGTTCCGAACCTCACTTTCGGGCCGATGGTGTGCGAGGCCCTGGCCGGGGCGGCCGGCCCGATCCCCATCGACGTGCACCTCATGGCGCGTCCGGTGGACCGCCTGATCCGCGAGTTCGCGGACGCGGGCGCCGCATGGATCTCCATCCACCCGGAGGGGACGGACCACCTCGACCGCTCGCTCGGCCTCATTCGTGACCTTGGCTGCCGGGCGGGGCTCGCGCTGAGCCCCGCCACCCCCCTCGACTGGCTCGACTGGACCCTCGATCGGCTGGATCTCGTGCTCGTCATGTCCGTCAACCCGGGCTTCGGCGGCCAGTCGTTCATCCCCGGAACGATGGCGAAGCTCCGCGCGATCCGCGCGATCCTGGCCCGCCACGAGGGATCGGGCGGAGCGCCGATCCGGCTGGAGGTCGACGGCGGCGTGAAGGTCGACAACATCGCGGCGATCGCGGCCGCCGGCGCGGACACGTTCGTCGCGGGCTCGGCGGTCTTCGGTTCGGGCGACTACCCCGGTACGATCGCGTCCATGCGGGCGGCCGCGGAGGCCGCCCGCGGAGCGGCGGAGACCACGGCGTCGGCACGGCGGCCGCCCGCTCCCGGCGCCTGAGACGAGCACGGGGAAGGAGCATTCGGCGATGGACATGCAGACGGCCATTCGGACGGTGGCGGAGGGCCGCGACCTCGATGGCGATTCCATGACCGCGGTCATGCGGACAATCATGACCGGGGAAGCCACGGAATCGCAGATCGGAGGCTTTCTCATCGGACTTCGCATGAAGGGGGAAACGGTCGAGGAGATCGCCGCCGCCGCCCGGGTCATGCGGAGCCTCGCGGCGAGCGTGCCGGTGGAGCCGCAGGGGCTGGTCGACACGGCGGGCACCGGCGGCGACGTGTCGGGCACCTTCAACATCTCGACGACCGCGGCTCTCGTCGCGGCCGGGGCCGGCGTGCGGATCGCGAAGCACGGCAACCGGGCGGGGTCGAGCCGCTCAGGCAGCGCCGACGTGCTCCAGAGCGCCGGGGTCAACATCGACCTCACCCCGGCGCAGGTGGCGGAGTGCATCGCCCGCACCGGGTTCGGCTTCATGTTCGCCCCTCACCACCACAGCGCCATGCGCTACGCGGTGGGACCCCGGCGCGAGATGGGCGCCCGCACCATCTTCAACCTGCTTGGGCCACTCACCAATCCGGCCGGCGCCCCGAACCAGGCGCTCGGGGTGTTCGCGCCCGAGTGGACCGGACGAATCGCCCGGGTGCTCCACGCGCTCGGCAGCCGGCACGTCCTCGTCTACCACTCCCGGGACGGCCTCGACGAGATCAGCGTCGGCGCGCCGACCCTCATCGCGGAGCTCAAGGACGGCGAAGTGCGCGAGTACGAGGTGGCTCCGGAGGAGCTCGGCCTCGAGCGCGCCGGCTCCCCGGCGCAGATGGACTCACTGCGGGTCGACGGCCCGGAAGCGAGCGCGGCGATGATGCGCGAGGTGCTCGACGACCGTCCCGGCCCACCCCGGGACATCGCCCTTCTCAATGCGGGGGCGGCCATCCACGTCTCGGGCTCGGCCGCGAGCCTGGGGGCCGGAGTCGAAGCCGCGCGCGAGGCGGTGAAGAGCGGCGCGGCACGGGCGGCTCTTGCTTCTCTCGTCGAGGTCTCGAACGCCCTCGCGGACCGGTCCTGACCCCGGCCTTCCTCCGGCCGAACCCCCACCCCCATGCGCTCCCGTACACCGGCCCCGATTCCCGGACAGCCCACTGCGGCGGGCCGTCGTTCGCGCGTGGCGGACGGGCGCCGGAGCGGACGGCCGGCAGGCGTTCGGCCCGTTGCGGTTCCCCAGTGTCCCGGAAGAGCCCGCACGACGTGAACGGCCGCGGCATTCCGGACATCCTCGCCCGCATCCTCGAGCGCAAGCGCGAGGAAGTCGCCGAAGGCGCGAGGACGACCCCGCTCGCGGAAATGCGCCGCCGCGCCGCGGATGCTCCGCCCCCGCGCGGCTTCCGGAAAGCGCTCGAGGCGAGGACCGGTGCGGGCCGGGCGGCGGTGATCGCGGAGATCAAGCGGGCTTCCCCGAGCCGGGGAATCATCCGACGCGACTTCGACCCCCCCCGCATCGCGGCCGGGTACGAGCGCGGCGGTGCGGCCGCCCTCTCGGTGCTGACGGATCGCGACTTCTTCCAGGGCGCTCCCGAGCACCTCCGGTCCGCCCGCGCGGCCACCCGGCTCCCGGTGCTGCGCAAGGACTTCCTCGTCGATCCGTGGCAGCTTCACGAGACGCGTGCGATGGGGGCGGACTGCGCGCTCCTCATCGTGGCCGCCCTCGAGGACACGGCGCTCCGCGACCTCGCCGCGCTTGCCGCCGAGCTCGGGCTCGACACCCTTGTCGAGGTGCACGACGAAGCGGAGCTCGAGCGCGCGCTCCGGATCCCCGCCCCCGTCATCGGCATCAACAACCGCGACCTTCACACCTTCGAGACACGCCTCGAGACGACCGAGCGGCTGGCGCCCCCGATCCCGCCGGACCGGTTGACGGTGACCGAGAGCGGGATCGCCACGCACGAAGACGTGGCCCGGCTGCGCGCCCAAGGCGTCCACGCCTTCCTGGTGGGGGAAGCGTTCATGAGCGCCCCGGACCCCGGCGCGCGGCTCGCGGCGCTGTTCGCGCAGGGCGAGGCCAACGACGGAGACGGGGCCGCACCCGGTCACTACGGTACACCCGTCGAGGAGACACCGCGATGAGCCGACTCGACAGCGCCATCCGGCGCCTCATGGCCCAGCGTGCCTGCCTCGATCTCGCCCGCGATCTGCTCGCCGGAACCCCGGGCCACGTATTCGAGCTCGGGCTCGGCAACGGGCGGACCTACGACCACCTCCGCGAGCAGTTTCCGGACCGCGGGATCTTCGTGTTCGAGAGGAAGATCTCCGCCCACCCGAGCTGCATCCCGGACGATGCGCACCTCTTTCTCGGGGACGTGCTGGAACGGCTGCCCGCGGTCACGGCGCGCTTCGCCGGGGCGGTCGCCCTCGTCCACGCGGACATCGGCTCCGGGGTAACGGAGGACAACCGCCGGCTCGCGGCGCGGCTCTCCCCACTCCTTGCCCCCCTGCTCGCGCCGGGCGCACTGGTCGTGAGCGACCAGCAGATGACGCTCCCCGCCGCGACCCCCGTGGCCCTGCCGGAGGGAGTCGCGTCGGGGCGCTATCACATGGCGCGGACCGCCGGCTGAGCGGCAGGAGGGTCGGCCCTCCGAGATCCGGCATTGCGTGTCGTCTTGGTCAGTCGGCCGCCTCCGGGAGCGCGGACGAAGCGGCGGTGCCCGGGAGCCGGTAGAACGCGTGCGCGTTCGCGCAGGTCAGCCGGTACACCTGTTCCTGCGAAAGGTGCGCGAACTGCTCCGCGATATAGCGGTCCGACTCCGGCCACACCCCGTCGCCGTGCGGGTAGTCCGAACCCCACATGAGGGACTCGAGCCCCATCTCGTCGACCAGCCCCGCCCCGATCCGGTCGAACTGGAACGTCGCCCGGCACTGCCGCCGCCAGTAGTCGCTCGGCTTCATGGTGAGTCCGAGGTCGTGGAAGCGGTCCTCCCACTCGAAGTCCATGCGGTCCAGGGCATAGGGGATCCAGCCGATCCCGCTCTCCCCGAACGCGACCCGCACGCCTGGATAGCGCTCGAGCACCCCCGCCCCGATGATGGCCGCGAGGATGTTGACGAGGTTCATCTGAAAGCCCGACACCACGGTGAAGAACGCGGGCCGGCGCGCTTCCTTCGGCGCGTTCTGAAGGAGATTGGGGTCGATCGCGGGGAACGTGTGGAAGTGCAGCGGCAGGTCGGCCTCCTCGACGGCCCGCCAGAGCGGCTCCCAGCAGGGGTGCCACATCGGTTCCATGTCCCAGGAGCACGACAGCTCGACACCCCGGATCCCCATCTTCGCGACCCGCCCGAGCTCCGCGACCGCGGCGTCGATGTCGCCATAGGGCAGGGAGGCGAGTCCGATGTGCCGGTCGGGGTAGTGGCGGCAGAAGTCCGCGAGCCAGTCGTTGTAGATTCGGAACATCTCGTTCGCCGCTTCGTGATCGCGAAGCCGGGTCGCTGCCCCGAGAATGCCGTAGATGACCTCCGCATCGACCCCGTCGCGCTCCATGTCACGGATGCGAAGGTGCGGGTCGGAGACGCGCCGGACGTCCTGCCGGCCGTCGTCGTAAAGGCCGGTCTCGGCCATCTTGTCGGCTCGGTAGTGCTGGCCCGCGACGTACTTCTGTCCGGACGGTCCCACTCCGTTCTTGAGCCCGAAGGAGACCCCGTTGCGGCTGGTCCAGTAGGGGCCGTCCGGACCGTCGGTCACATAGGGCATGCGGTCCCGGAACCCGGCCCTCGCCTCGGAGACGAAGAGCTCCGGCGGCATCCAGCAAAGGTCGATATGGCAGTCGGCCGATATCCGTCGATATTCCATGTGCGATGTCTCCACATACCCGTAAATCGAACTTCGCCCGAATGTTAGCGCCTATCTCGTCCGGGGGCGAACCGCCGTTCGTGCTGCACGGCGCGGGTCGCCACCTCCCCCCGAACCTACTTCGGCGGCCGGTTGTATACCTGCTCGATGATGCGAAGGGCGGACACGGCCACCGGCCAGCCGCCGTAGTGCGCAAGGTGGATCATCATCTCCTCGAGCTTCTCCCTCGGGATGCCGAGGTTCTTCGCGCCGAAGAGGTGGATCTTGAGCTCGTTCTCGCGCCCGAGGACGGTGAGCGCGGTCAGAGTGATCATCGACCGCTCCTCGAGGGCGAGCCCGGGCCGGGTCCATATGTCTCCGAAGAGGTTCTCCACCGTGGTCCGGAACATCCCGTCCGGCATGGTCCCCTGCTTCGGCGTGCGCCCGAAGAGCTTCTCCATGACCTCGATCCCGGCCTGGTAACGCTCCGATTCCGCCATGCTCTCGCTCCTGTTCGTGGGTGGGACGGTGCCTCGTTCCGCCGGCGACGGACTCCTGGTTGACGCAGCGCGCGTTCCGGCCCGGGCGGGAGGCTGTGCCACAATCGGGTCGCGCCACCGCGGTGGGGGCGAATCGCGACCGTTCGCGGTACGCGCGCGGTCCGGTCGGTGGACCCCGGCACCGTGCCGATCATACTTCGCCCGAAGAGGAAACCATGCCCGAACCCTCGATGCCGGAGATGATGGACGCCGCGAGCGCGGCACTCTGGAGCCCTCCTCTGGGGGTGCTTCGCGACGCGCTTGCCGACGGACTGTCAGGAAACTATCGCCGCGTCGGCGTCCAGGTGAAGCGATGCCCCGATCTGCGCCGGCTCGGCTGTGCGTGGGAGGGTCTCGGAGGGGCGCCATGCATCGTCGAGATCGGCGGCGAGCCCTACGCTCACAACCCACGCTACCGGGACGTGCGCTTCGACACCGGGGACATCCTGCGCCGCGCCGCCCTCCCCGGCCCCCAGCTGCTGGGGGCAGGGATGGCCTGCCCGACGACCCTCGGCGGCCACTGCGGCGAGGTGATCGCCAACCATGCCATCGGCGCCGTTCCGGCATCGCGGTCCGCCCGCGTCGACGACGCGGGGCGGTGCCGCGTGGAAGCCTACCCGTCGGGGACCTTCGCCGGACTCGCGAACCTGTACGTCTCGCGCGGGGAACCGGGGCCGGTACTGGAAGTGGACGTTTCCTGCCGCACCGGCGACGAGGGCTCGCTGCCGCTCGCGATGCGCGATGCGATTGCGCCGCTCGCCGGAGGGGACGGCCGCGAAATCGGGCTCGGCGGCGTGTTCCGGGTCGAGAGCGGCGGGATCCGCTCCCACGTGGTCCCCGACTACGACTGCATCGATCACGGGTACTACGACGTGGAGCAGGAGCGGATCGTCGCCGACTTCCTGCGCTTCTTCGAGCCGGTGGGCCCTGGGCTCCTCTGCTTCTCGGTGCTCTGGACCGGAGATCCCACCGGCGGCGCGCTGGACCTTCGCCCCTCGAGCGAGCACACCCACTTCTATCACCCCGGCGACGACACGATGGGCGGGCACTACCACCACGACGTGACCCCGGACGAGATCCATTGCCGCGGGTGGTTCGCCCCGGCCGAGACGGTTTGGCGCGTCGCCAACGTCTTCGCGCGGCTGCGCGCGGCGCGGGCCGCCGGCTGAGCCGCGCCCGTGCATCGTCCGCCTCTCGGCACTCATTCCCGCCCACTGGCATCAGACCGAGACCCCGCCCGCGGGAAAGGGAGGCCGCGGACGCCGCACGAGCCTCAGTACGCGATCGTGACCGGGCGGTTGCCGCGCAGCGACTCCACTGCCGCCTCCGCGATGTTCTGGGCCTGGAGACCCTCGGCCAGGGTGGGCTCGACCGGCTGTTCGCTCTCGAGCGCGGAGACGAAGGCGTCGAGCAGGCCGGCGAAGCTCTCCGCACCGTAGAGATCGGGATAGCGCCCGGACCTGACCCCGGACGCCGCGAAGCGGGCGACCGAGGAGAGGGCGGGCGGGCGCGACTGCAGCATCCCCTTTGCACCGAACACCTCGATCCGCTCGTCGAATCCGTAGACCGCCCTGCGGCCGTTCTCGATGTGGCAAAGCGCCCCGCTCGGCATCCGGAGAAGTACCATCGCGGTATCGATGTCTCCCGCGTCGGCGAACATCGGATCGACGAGGCAAGAGCCGGCGGCGTGGACCTCGGTCGGCCGCTCCCCGACAAGCCAGGGGATCAGATCGAAGTAGTGGATGGTCTTGTCGCGGAGGAAGCCGCCGGAGACATCGACGTAGGCGCGCGACGGCGGACGGTGGTCCCGCGAAACGAGGCGGACGGTCTCGACTCGCCCGATCTCCCCATCGGCGATTCGCCGGCGGATCTCCTGGTATTCGGGGAGGCAGCGGCGCCTGAACCCCACTGCGACGGGCACGTCGGTCCCGGCGGCTTCCGAGACTACCGACCGAGCGCGGGAGAGGTCGAAATCGATCGGCTTCTCGCAGTAGGTCGCCTTGCCGGAGCGCAGGGCCGCGCGGAGCAGGTCGACATGGGTGTCGGTCGAGGACGCGATGAGGACCGCGTCGATCGCGGCCGCGGGCCACACAGCGCCCGGATCGGCCACTGCGCACGAGCCGTGCTGTTCCGCCAGGCGTTCCGCGAGCGGGCGAACGACATCGTAGACGGCGGCGAGCTCGGCCCGCGGATGGCGGGCGATGTTTCCCGCGTGGATCCGGCCGGCCCGCCCGGCCCCGAAGAGGGCGAATCGAATCACTGGGGTCTCCCTTTCGCACGGGTGCTGCGGATGGTCGCCGAGCGTACCCCAGGCGCCGGGCGCGGATCGCTCCGGCAGTCGGAAACGGGGTCGGTCCTGCGGCGCGTTCCGGGCGCGCGGGCCATTCCGAGCGCCCTTGCCGTGTGCCCACGCGCGCGGCTCGAGGCGCCGGTGCCGGCGGGCCGGGCCGCGCCCGGGTCGCTCGGGTGTTGACAAGCCCGCGGCAGTCTCCGACCCTGCGCGCGCGACTGGAACCGACCCGGAGGACCGCACCCATGGCCGACCTCGTTCTCGCCAGCGAGAGCTTCAGCGACGGCGACTACCTCGCCAACGATCACGTCCTGTCCGAAGCCTACGGATTCGGGTGTGCGGGCGGAAACCTCTCGCCGCAACTGTCGTGGAGCGGAGCGCCCGAGGGGACGAAGAGCTACGCCCTCACCTGCTTCGATCCCGACGCACCGACGGGAAGCGGGTTCTGGCACTGGGTGGCGGTCAACATCCCGGCCGACGTGACCTCGCTCGCGCTCGGGGCGGGCTCGGGGGACGGGGCGATGCCGGCCGGGGCGCTCCAGACCCGAACCGACTTCGGCGCGCCGGGATACGGCGGCCCGTGCCCGCCGGAGGGCGACCACCCGCACCGCTACCTCTTCACCCTGCACGCGGTCGGGCTCGACGCCCTTCCCGTCGAGGCCGACACCTCCGCCGCGGTGGTGGGCTTCATGCTCAACTTCAACACCCTCGCCAAGGCGACCCTGATGGGGCTCTACAAGCGCTAGGAGTCTGCGCCGCAGAAGTCGTGGCGCCGGATTGTTGGCGCAGGGCGGTTAAGGATGCGGGCGCTTGGCACTGATGAGCAGAACTGTTTCGGAATCATCGCAGCGTCGGCCCTCGCAATGCAG